>Ga0307507_10001821_pt1 | contig 46735 bp, 7 predicted proteins | sample 7_EM_MG_FD_207223 | JGI IMG/M metagenome (GOLD analysis project Ga0307507, IMG submission 207223) | Populus trichocarpa ectomycorrhiza microbial communities from riparian zone in the Pacific Northwest, United States - 7_EM | ecosystem: Host-associated > Plants > Roots > Unclassified | place...
TCTTAACAACCACTTAATAATAAATTTTAATAATTTAAATTTGGACTTTTATATATACTCTCTAGCTCCTATTAAAGTTATATAATAAATAGTCGGGTGGTTTTTAAAATAGTAAAATTTGGGGGCTAAAATGAGGCAAATCACTATATCTTAAAAACTACTGAACCATTTACTATGCAACTTTAATAGGGGCTGTAGAGCATATATAAAAGTCTGAATTTAAATTATTAAAATTTATTATTAAGTGGTTGTTAACATATTAAAGTGTGATTTTTCCATTTTTTGGTATGTTTTTGAAGTAATCAGCTCACCCGTTTGACCAGCTTACCCGTGAAATACGTTAATAAATATATTAAGGAATTTACAAAGTATATTATTAATATATTACTAAAATATACTGGGACTATTTTTTACACTAAACGGCATTACTAGGTATTTAAAGAGTCCCTATTGTATGCGAAAAGCTATATACTTCTTATCTCCTTTATATATATGGATTTTATTAAAGGCGGCAACTATATTAAGCTTTATAAAGTACTATACCTTTATTAAATAGTTAAGCGTCTCTTAAATTAGGGGAATTAGATATTAGTTTTAAATTATAATTGTATTTAAAGCTTAATAGTTAATATAGAATTTTAAGCCTCCTCCTAGCTTTTTAATAAATAGTATGGGTAAGGTGAATAGAGATTAGCTAGGGCGAATAAATCCTTTTTCTAAATGCTTGTTAAGGTATTGTTATATTATAAGCAGTTCTTCTTATAATATACTATATAGCAGACCGAACTTTAGTGTTATGCTAGGTTTAAGTTCTATCTTAAAATCGTACTTATTTTAGTGCGGGGCTAGTTGGTTTATAAATTATTTTTTAAACTTATTAATTAGATTATAGTACTCTTTAGGTATAAGAGGTTAAGGATTAGTATATTATTTCGGCTTTAATGCTTTCTTAATATCTTTTATAGTTATAGCAAAGATTTTATAATCTCGTCTTTTTACTAATAAGATAAAAGGCGCGGCCTATATTATATAAAATTTAAGAAGTTTTAACAAAACGTCTTTACATTCTTTACCATAATTAGTAGTTATAGATTTATTATATTAACTTAAGGTTTATAGTAAGGGTAATTTATATTATATTAAATTTAAATAATTATATGCATATTTATAGGGAAAATGGTTTTTTAAGTAATAACTTTAGCATTAAGTTATATAGAATTTTAGTGTTTCTTTAAATTTAGGCGTTAAGTTTTCGTATAGTTCGTATTAATAAAGCCTATACTAGTAGCTATTAAGATTTATGCCTTCTTTTATTTTCTAAGTATTTAAATTTTGCCAAGTATATTAAGGGAGTTATGCCGTATATTAGCGCTAGAAGAGCCTAGACACTTATATTCTTCCACTTTTTATCCTAAGGCGCAACTTAGCCTTAGGATAATTTATTTTCTAAGTTAACCAAAGGCGAGATACTTTATAGTAACTAAATATAATTTATAAAGCGGGTATAATTTAAGGAATAGGAGAAACTACAGCAGACCTTTTTAAAAGGGTAAGTTTGATAATGCTTTTAAATATATCCTTTTTTACCATATCTAAAGTATTCTCTATTTATGGCCCGAGTTCTTTATTTATTAGTTCCTAAGGGTGTATAGGATTAAGCGGCATTAAGGTCCATAGGGTTATATATAGGGCTTTTAGGTTTTAGAGACGGATCGCGCTTTAGGGTATATACCAGTTTTATAGAGTTTTAAACGCAAGGTATAGTTAACTTTAGAGAATAAGTCTATTTATTATATTAAAGGTCCTTATTAATTTGTTAATATATTATAGCAAATTTAGATAGGTTTTTTAGCAGTTCCCTACCTACTAACTAGGCTCTAATTTTATCTAAAATAGCTTATTAAAGGGTAGTAACTTTAGCGGCTTTATTCTAATCTAGTTCGCTAATAAAGCCTAAAAATTCCAAAAGGAAGCTAGTAAAGTCTCGGTTCCATTATTATAGGGTTTTAAGTTTAGTAACAGCTGTATATTTACGGCTGGCGTTATTATATATTTGTTCTAGTAGAGAGATAAAGGTTTTAAAATTAATAAAGGTGCTATTACGGAAGAATGGATCTATAGTTTATATAGCGTCTTTACTTAGACAAGACATTCTATAGCTAACCTTGCTAGCTTAAATAGGGTATTAGTTATAGTTTATTAAAAGTTTAAGATGGAGCTTAGTTATAAAGGGATATAGGTTGTTTTAGTTTCTATTAAATATTAAAGGGTTAGGGAGCTTTTTGGATTTTATAATAGGTATTAAATTTATTATAGATATAGGTTAAGCTACTAGTTTAAGATTCGCGTTTAAGGGGCTAGGCTTAGATATAGTTATTTTAATCTTATTTATAGGTATTTCTATTAGGGTCTCTAATAAAAGTGCCTTAACGTTATAGAGTTCTTTACAGAGTGTTTCTATTAATTACTAATACTGGGCTTATAGTATAGCCCACTACTAAGCTAAGGCATCTATAAAGGATTGTTACATTATGGTTAACTATTCCCTAACTAGGGATATAATACTTATAGTTATTAAAAGGGATTTGGGTTTGTTTGCCATTTTAATAGTAGTTATTTTAACGTAACGTAGTCGTAATAGGCGCTCCTAAAAGGTACATATCAGATAAGACAGATAAAGGTTTTACTAATATCCCACTAATGTCCCAGAGGAGACATGGTCAGACAGATAAGGGGTAAAGGGTTTTACTAGTGTCTTAGAAGAATTATATAGGGAGCTAGTTCTCCTCTAGAGAAGAACTAGCAATTAGTCTCTAAATAGAAAAAGTTAAAAAGCATTTACCCTTTAATACGTAAAGCCTATTCTACCTTTAACTTACCTTCTACTTACCTATAACTCTTATTCTATACTATTAATTAAATAACCATATGTTCCAGTTAAACTGGCGTCTTATAATTCTAATCGCTTACAATCCTTTATAGAAGAAATGTATGGCTATTAATTAACAATAACAGGCTATACCTCCTTACCTCCTAAAACAACGCCCTTACCATAAGAGGCTAGCAGAGTCTCCCTAAAGGAGCGCATCCCCTCTACTTATAAAGGAGTAGATTAAGAAGCTATAGCTAGTCCATCTAACTTTCCAAGACCTTTAGGAATAATCACCGCTAGGGAGTTATTAGAGTGGTTACTACGCGAGACCTTATAAAAAATAAAGGAGTTAGAAATATAATTAAGATAAGTATATTAAAACTACTAAGAACAATTGTAAGGATAATTAGGAGAAGTATAAATACCCTAGACACAAAGCGGACTTAAAGGGGTAATGCTATACTATACTATAATATTAGATAAACCTAAATTCCGTATAAAGGAACCTAATAAGTATAATAGTAATAGTCTCCGGAACTGCAATTATTTTATCCATTAATGCAAAACTAAGTTTTGGCTGGATCCAAAACATTACTCCAATAAGTATAATTAGACACTAATTGCTTCTACCTTCCTACATAGTACTATTAAGAGTTTATAGACACGCTATAAGAAGAAACTTACTATACCCCTTAAATTCAGCAAATTTAAGTCCTGGTTAGTTGATTAGGTCCAAGACCCTACTAATTAAGGGATAAATTATAACTAGCAATACTATAATATAAAACAGCAAGAAGGCCAGAGTGTAGTCTAGTTTATAAACTACTTAGAAGAGCTAGAAGACAATATACCCTACTTAGACCTATAGGATAATGCTATATAACTTTATTAGCTACTTGCCAAGTTATAACCTAAGATTTAACAGGCCATATAGGAGAAGGGCAAAATTCCTACCTCTTAAGAAAAGCTTATCTCTAAAGCCACTTAGATTAAGAATACTAAAAGAGACTATCTAGGCAAGTAAAAGGAATAAGACGCTAATAATAAAGAGCGTAGAACTAAACCTTGCTTTAATAATAGGGGAAGATTCTAACCTAACCGCTCTATAGAAGAATAACGTAAGTAGGCTTTATAGCCCTAAAGCAACACTAGTTAACCCCAGAATAATAATAGGCAAAATCCTAATCCAAACAAGTAGAATTAAGAGACATGCGTTTGCTATAACTACGGCAGAAAGGGCCATATTTAGCACTCCTACTGGCAGAAAAAACAAGAGTTGGAATTAGAAAAAGAGAGAGCCTAGTAAACCTTTACTCCCTTATACTAGACTAGCAAAAGAAGAAGGGAGTAAGCTGCTGCATAGTTATTCCTATCTCTATTTAAATTAATAATAAATAGGTAATATAAGACTGCCTTATAGATAGTGGCGCGACTATAGGGTTTATTTCTTAATTACTAGTAAAAGAATTAGATTTAGACCTTAGTAGCTTATAGATACGCAACATTTAAAGTATTAAAGGCTACCAGATTCCGTGCTATAGGGAATAAACTTTTTCTATAGCCAGCTAGGACCGCGATAGTCTATAGAAAATATAGGAGATGCGCTTCTGCGCTATAGAAATTAAGGGGTATAACCTTATTTTAGGATACCTATAGCTTTACCAAGTTAATCTAGACATTAATTGGCCTTTTACCTTATATTAACACCAGAAGTCTTAACCGTATATTATAGTTAAAGATTAAGAGACTTTCTTAAGCTATATATAAGAAGAAGGGTGGGTATATACCATATATACTACTCTTAACCCCAAGAATAGGGACGTAGAGTATTCGTTTCTGGATATCCGGCTATACATAGTTAAGAAACTAGAAATTCTATAGGAATATATAAACCTAAAGAATCTTGCTAATAAAGAGGCTGCACACACCTTGCCTAACTCTATATTAGTGGAGCATAAGATAGATATAGGAGATAAGGAACCTCCTTTTAGACCACTATATAACCTATTAGAAAATAAGCTGGCAGTATTGCGTTAGTATATAGTAGACAATCTTTAAAGAGGATGGATTTAGCCTTTTATAAGCTAGGCAGGGGCACTAATTATATTTATACCTAAGAAGGACAAGACCCTTTACCTCTATATTAACTATTAGGCGCTAAATAAAATTACTATAAAGAATTGCTACCCGCTGCCCTTAATAGGGGAGCTTATTAACAGACTGTTGGGCGTAAAGATATTTATAAAATTGGACCTAAAAGATATATACCATTAAATCCGGATTAAAGCCAGTAATAAGTAAAAAACGGCGTTCTAAATATAGTACAGCCACTTTAAGTACCTAGTAATACCATTTAGGCTTACTAACGCACCAGTAATATTTTAGGCCTATATTAATAAGGTATTATCAGGCCTATTAGATACAATATATATAGTCTACTCTAATAACTATAAAGTATATATACACCACATATAAATGGTACTAGAAAAACTATAGAAATACAAGCTCTATATAAACCTAAAAAAATACTTATTCTATATTACTAGCATTAATTTTCTAGGCTTTATTATTAGCATTAACAGAGTATTAACAGAGAAAAGCTGGGTAGATACTATTAGGGAATAGCTATACCCTATAATATTTAGAGAAGTATAGGTTTTTATAGGCATGGCAAACTTCTACCAAAGGTTTATTATTTACTACTTATAAGTAATACTTCTAATTACCAATCTACTAAAGGGATTTAAGGATAGCAAGAAGTTAGGACCCTTTATATTTAAGGAAGCTGCTAAGCAGGCTATAGACTGGTTAAAGGATTTATTTATATTAGCGCCTATTCTAATACACTTCTGCTAGGAGCTATATATATACTTTAAAATAAATGCATCTAGCTTCGCCCTAGGGGTAATATTATCTCAATTAAATAACAAAAAATGGCATACTGTGGCATTTTAGTTAAGGAAAATAACCCCTATAGAATAGTATTATATAACGCATAACTAGGAGCTACTTGCAATAGTTACAGCAATAAAGCACTAGCGACATTATTATATAGAAAGCAATTATCCTATTAAAGTCCTTACAGACCATAATAACCTATAATACTTTATAACTATAAAGGTGTTAAGTAGTTAATAAGCCAGATAGGCAGAGGCACTATTATAGTATAACTTTAAAATTATATACCGCCCAGGAAAGATAAATCCCGCTAATAGGTTATTAAGATATCTAGATTATAAGACAGAGAAGATCTAGGATAGCATAGGGGAAATAATCCCTATATTATAAAATTTACTTAAAAAGAAAAAAGAATCTTTCCCTAGAACTATAGAATTTTATAGTAGGGCAAAGGTCCCAGCGATGCAGCTATAAAGCACTATAATAATAGAGCTATAGGATATAGTTACAGACCAGGTTATAGACCAAGCAGATATTATAAAGTTAGCGTACCCTAAAATTAGCAAGAATTCTATAGGATATACTAGAGGTATCGCAGTACCTTTAACTTAATAGCGCATTAGCTACAAGTTTCCGGATCTAGAGGAAGTAGGCAAGATACTTATCTATAGCGTGGCACACTATATAACGGTAGAAGAATCTACTAGCACTAATAGTTTAAAACGTCTTATGCTATACCTAGGGTCTATAATGGCGGCAGGCGAAATGGAAACAAGTAATCTATATAAAACCTTTCTAGATCTTCTTCTTTAAGCGTAATAGAGGGACGCCTTTATTACTAGAGAGAGGTAGAAAGATATAATGGAGACCAACTTAGCTGTAGTTACTAAAAAGCTATAGCAGCAAGACTAAAAGGGTCTGTTGCGCTTTAAGGATGCTATATATATCCTAAAGGACCAAGCGGTTTAAGATAAAATTCTAAAGGTTTTCTATAACAACCCTTTTAGGGGTTACTATAGTGCTAACAGAACCCTTAAGACCATTTAAAGGAAATACTTTTAGGATAGAATGTCTAAAGAAGTTAAGGACTATATATTAAGATATAATACGTGCCAAAGGGTATAGATATCCAGGCATTACCCCTATAGTAAGTTATTAGTGCTTCCTATTCTGTAAGGACCTATATTAGAATTAACAATAGATTTTATAATAGGCTTACCCCCTACTAAAACAAGAACAGAAGAGGTTGCTAATACTATCCTAGTAATTATTAACAGATATATAAAGTTTTTAGGGTATTTTACTGTTATAATAATAATTACAGCAACAGAACTAGCAGACCTATTTTTAGAGCAGTGGCTCTTATTTAGTACGCTAAGGGGAATTATATCCAATAGAGGTACCGTATTTAATAGCGCATTTTAGTCTTTATTCTATCTTTTATTAAAAATACAGTAAAAGATAAGCACTGCCTTTTACCTATAAACAGATAGGCAAATAGAGTGTCTAAATATGTTATTAGAATACTACCTCCGCTACTATATTAATTATTAACAGGATAATTAGCTGTCGGGAATGTATCACATGTAGTCACGTGTCGCCGCGGCACTAGCGTGGCGGGGAGCCCTAAGCTCCTCGCCCTTCCTTATCAAGAAGAAAAAACAATTAAAACAACATCATACTAGCTACAAACTGTAACTACGTGATATCACCTTGTGTTACCAACACTGATTAGTAGTTAACTTCACTGTTATACTATAGAACAGCTAGGTATTCCACCAAGAAGAGATAAGCCACTGTACCAGTACTACTCGTGCTAGAGAAAGCTGTCTTTTAAGGTTAGAACTGGTCCTAAACCTTAAATAGAACTCTTCCACAAATCTAAGGATTTAAAGGCCAGAACTGGTCCTAAGCCTTTCCTAGATTATAGATTCTTGCGTCCATTACATAAAATAACACGCTTTATAAGTCTTCGCGATTTAAGGCTAGAACTAGTCCTAAGCCCTATAATCGCAAATATACGTTATAAACGCGTACTAAATAACAAACGCGTACTAAATAACAATCCCTACCCTAATAACACTTCCCTCCCCCCGAAAACATGGCTATGCCTACCTTAAACGACTAGGAAGACTCCTTATCAGTAGGGGTAGCTTCGTACATAAAACTTATTAATAAAGATTGGGACGAATTTACTATTAATATAATAACTTATACCGTAAAACAAGTTAACAGCTTTCTCCTACACGGTATTATATTCTACTAAAGTAGACATTATACCAATCTACAGCTATAGGAATATTTTAGGGAGGATTTTATAGGATGGACCGCTAATACCTAGGCACTTGGCAATATTAATATTATTTAGGATTTTTAAGACTTCCTCTATAGAAATAGGGTATATATTGCTGAAAATAGTAACCTAATTACTAGTAATATCCAGGCCATTATTATTAGTATAGAAGAACTAGTATAGACGGAAGCTAAGATTATACATTAACTATAGAAACCTAGAACTAACCCATATTCTTTAAAAGGTAACTTTAATTCGGAATAAAAACCCTAAAATGCTACTATCCTACCTAGAGGTGCTTTTCTACCTAGAGGTGCTCTCCTACCTAGAGGTACTCTTCCTCTACCTCCGCCGCCTCCAGCTCCTCTACTCCAGCTAACCGGTAAGCCTCTACTACGAGAAGTCACGAATCTGATAAAGGTATATTTAGACAAGGAGAAGAAGTTTAGAGGAGAACTATACAATATACTCGGAATAAAACTATAGGTCTTTTATAACTACTATAGTAAGGTTAGAATCTAATGCCACTAGTTTTATTATACTTTCTTAGTTATATTAAAGGGATAGGCGGTAATATTTTATTATAACTATATTACGGGTAGAAACTATAGCTTTAATATAATGCTTTAGCTTACTAGAGCCCGCTTTAAGACCAATAAAAATCGCCAGCTTTATATATCTAAATAGCGGGAGACTATGTTTTAAAGAGTTATCGCTTCTAACTTAATAAAGACTTATTTGGAGTGCCTTTAACTACTCTTTAATAAACTCTAGAAAATCCAATATGGCCTTACTAAAACTTACTAAAATAAGAACAGTTTAAGGGACCAGGCTATCTTAGCCTGCTATGGCGTTCCTAAGTGCAATTTAGCGCTATATAAACCTATAAATATGTTTAAAGGAGTATGTGCCGAGCTATGCTCCGCTATAGGTACTATAATATAAATACAAGAATCTTAATAGTTCTATGCCGAAAACCCTACCCAACTAAGTATTCCCGACTAATATAATTATAACTAGACTAACCGAATATATGGTGGCCGTGGTAGGGAATATAGTAAAGGGTACAATTAATGTTAACTATAAGGCAATTATAGAGGTACTTGTGGAGGTTTATTTTAAAGCAATCACCAGAAGAAGTGCTATATTTATAAGAAGCTAAATTGCTAATTAACTAGACACTCCCTTAATGAGCGAAAGGAGGTATATAATAAGTTTCGCCAGAGTGTAAGAAATGTTAAAAATTATAAGGTTACTATAGCCTACTTCTAAAGCTTCCTAGTTAAATATAAAGGCGTAGAAGATCTTAAGGATAAGGTTAATAAGGCCAAACAGCTCCTTATATATATGGAAATTAAGAACTATTCTCCTAACTAATACTTCACTAAGTATGGTAAGGTAGATGGTATATAAACCGTTACTATTCTTAATAACTAATTTACGCTCTACTCTATTATAAAGTTAGATATCTTTAACGAGCTAAGGGAGAGTTCTATATTCTCCTTTAATAACAGATACTCGGCGAATGTCTTCTATAGTATTATGCTAGATACTAGAGCCGCAGGAGTATCTATAGTAGGAGAACCTTAAGTTTGAGCCCTTTAGCAGCTTAATAGCTTTGTTTAGATTAACTATTTAACGGCAGGCCAATATACAATTCGCTTTAGCAAGGGTACTATAATCTCTCTTAGCACAATTAGGATTAAAACCCCCTTAGGGTATATCACTTTCCACGTTATTCCTACAAACACTCCATTTTTATTTTGCATTAGAGATATAGACAAATTAGGTATTAAGCTTAATAACCTTAAGAATATGCTTATTTAGGGAGATAACTGGGTGCCTGTTGTACGCAAGTAGGGTCACCCCTAGTTGCTCCTTTATTAACTAGAAAAGAGCGTTGCTTAAAGCTACTTAACCAAGCCAGAGCTATATTAACTATACTGTCATTTTAGCCACTTATCCGTTCACTAATTACTTAGGGTTCTTTAACAAGCAGGTTATAAAGTTAAGGTTAAGGCAATTAAATATCTTATAAAGTACTGCTATTACTGCCAAATGAACTAAAAGTCCCCTAGCCGATTTAAGTTCACCCTTAAAGATAACTATAACTTTAACTTCTGTATTATTATTAACGTTATATATCTTAGCGGCAAACTAGTACTCTAAGTTATTAACTTCTTAACCTCCTTCCAAGCCGTACAATTCTTAAAGGATATATTAGCTAGGAACGCATAGAATACCCTTTAATTATGCTAGATTAATATCTACCTAGGACCCCCTAATTAAATTGTCTATAATATAGGAAAGAACTTCTTATCTATAGAGTTTCGATAATAGATAAAGGCAATGGCAATTAAGGTTAATAAAGTCCCTATTAAGGTATATAATAGTATTAGAAAAGTAGAGCGGTATTACACACTATTACGCCGCGTATATAAGATTATCTCTTTAGAACTAGAGGATGCTAGCAAAGAACTTACCTTATAAATGGCTGTTAAAGCTGTTAATAATTCCGCTAGCCCAGATAAACTCGTACCTATATTACTAGTCTTTAGCACCTACCCTTAAATAACTAATAATTCTCCACCATCTTCTTCCGTTGTGTAATAAGCTAAGGCTATTCACAAGGTAATAAAAGAGGTGCGACGTCTCTACGCTATATGCTAGGTTAACAATATACTAGGAATAAGAAATAGCCTAAATACCTTAACTATGTTTAATCTGCCACTCCAGTCTAAGGTACGCGTATAGCGTAAAAAGGGAGGGTGGTTAAGCCCATATTAACTCATTGTAATTAATAGTTAAACTTGCACTATTTAGATGCCTTATAGACCCACTTAATTCCATTTAACCATTATTAAGCCTTATTATAAAGATAATAGTTTTAAGCCTTTATAGGATACCCTAAAAGATGCCCTAAAAGAGAACCACGATTAATATGCTTTAGAAGACGACTATAATTTTAATATAATTATAGTAGATGTGCTACAACCACAACGCGGTAGAGGTCGCCTAAAGGGATCACAAAATCGCTAATATCTTATTAATTTTAAAGAGCAATTCATTACCGCTATTAAGAATGGAATTAAGTTATTAATGGCCTTTATAATAACCAAGGAGAAGGCTGACTTTAAGCTCGTAAAACAGCTCTAAAAGGAAGGTTATATTATAACCCCTAGAGCTCCTTTCTAAGTATCTAATAAGCAGAAGATTGACAGTCTTATTATAAGAGGAGTCTTTAAATTCGAGAAGTATGACCCTACTAAATTTAATGGAGTTTGCATCTTTAAGTTAAGAATAGTTAATAAGATTAAGGGTAAAGCTACTAACGCCCTATTTAAGAAATTAAGTCTTGTTATCTAAGGCTATAACAACAATAATAAGGAGGTAATTCTTATATAATCTCCTATAATTTAACGAGCTAGTTAGCGAGTTATTATTACGCTAGCTCCCTCCTTAATAAAGAACAGAATAGCGGTTTATTTATAAGATATTACTTAAGCCTATACCTAATTAGAGACGCACCTTTGGCGCTTAATACTAGTATACCTTCTAGAGCAAATTCGCCACTAATATCCCAAAGATATAATTATGGTTGTGCTTAAGCTATTATATAGAATTACTAAGGCAGGAACTTATTAGTGGGCTACTTATAGTAAGCACTATAAAGAGAGGCTCTTAATAACTACTTCTATATTTAATCTATGCTTCCTTATTACAACTATAGGAACCCTATTTAGAATCGTCGGCATGTAAACTAATAATATAATTATCTTAGAAGACGACTAATTTTTAGCTCTTAAAGAAGATAAGCTAGTAAAGGCAAATCTTATAGCAAATCTAAAGGAAAAGCTTAATTTAATAATACTATTACTCTTTAATAGATGCATCCTCTCCCTAAATAAGGATTCTATTGCTTTACGCTAGAAGGGTTAAGGTAAGAAGATTAACGTTATTAACGTTAATTCTTTAAAGCAAGGATATATGGAGCAATGCGCTCGCGGAGCCTATATTGCTTCTATTTATTAACCTAAGGCTTCCTTTAATCTCTTTATTGCCGCTTAATACCAGGAACTAACTAAGGATAACGTTCTTGCCCTAAATAAATGTCTTTCCTAGTAAACAAACTATCTTAATTGGGGATTACTATATATGCCTATTAATCTTCCTACTACTAAGCTCTTTGTATTTGTTAATGGATTATTTATAAACAATAAAGATTTTAGCTCCTAGCTAGAATATAAGATTATTATTATAAACAAATCTACTAGAGAGAATGACTTTATAATCTATAGTAATTTTATCTATTGAAGCTTAACTAAGAGCAAGCGCGTTACTTAAAGCGTTCTGGCGTTAGAGATATATAGAATAGTTAGCGGAGTTAATATTATAATTACAATTGGAACTACCCTAAAGATGATTATAGATTAACTCAAACTTCCCGTTATCCCTATAATTATATACATTAACTTATATTCCCTCTACGAGTATTTAGTTAAGCTTGGCACTATAAAGGAAAAGCACCTTATAATTAATATTATAGCACTTTGGCAATCCTATAAGCGTTAAGAGCTCTTTAAGATTTAATGGATTAATAGACAAGATAACCTAGTAGATATAATAACAAAGGCAAACCTAAACAAGGCTCTAGAAACGTTTGTTAACACAAATGCTCTACATGTACGAGTTAAAGGTTGGGTTAAAAGGGAGTAGAAGATATAGCAATTTAAGGTTATTTTCCATATGTAATTCCTAGGCCATATTTAACGATCTTGGCCTGCCAACCCTAAATTCTGCCATATTCTGCCAACCCTAACTTTAACCAGCTAATTAGGATTTTCTATCCCCAGAATAGAAAATCGCTATTAGCTCGCTCACTACTAGCGCCTTAGCGGCCCTTGCAAGATGTCTACCTCTAACCCCTAAACGGTTCCTCTTCTTCTTCTCTTTAGCTTAGTATCTTTACAAGATAGCATTCTATAGACTTTAGTTTAGAGATATTTGACAACGAGACTTATATTATAATAGTAATAGTAAGTAAGGAGAATTGATGTTTATCACGCTTAATTGCGTTATTTATATGTAGATGGTATCTATAAAAGAAGAATTGCCAGTGTCAGGAATGTATCACGTGTGGTTACATGTCGCCGCGGCACTAGTGTGGCGGGGAGCCCTAAGCTCCTCGCCCTTCCTTATCAAGAAGAAAAAACAATTAAAACAACATCATACTAGCTACAAACTGTAACTACGTGATATCACCTTGTGTTACCAACATTAGCCATTATGGTTAGCTTTAGCGCAATATATATATAACATAAGCATCTATAGTAGTATAAAAATAACCCCTTATAAAGCACTGTTTAGGGTAAAAGTAAATAACCCCTAAAACATTAAGGATATTATTCCTAAAAGAGAGGCACTAGTAGCGTCTAAGAGAATTAAGTAAATAAGAATTCGCAGAGAAGAACTTAAAAAGCACTTACTAGACGCCCAGGCTATATAAAAAAGGTACTATAATAAGGGATATATGCCTAAAGAATTTAAAATAGGATACGAAGTCTTACTATTTATAAAAAACATCTAGACGAAATGTATTAAGAAGAAGCTAGACTATAGGTAGCTTAGACCCTTTAAAATAGTTAGGAAAACTAAAGGAAATTAAGCCTATAAATTAGAATTGCTAAAATCATATCTAATATATCCCATATTTTATGTTTTCTTATTAGAGTTATATTAGAGAAGAGATAGTATAGAACTACCCCTATTTAGCAAAATTAATAGGGAACTAAAATAGAATATAGAAGATATTTTAGACTAAAGATGGCGTTAGAAGAAATGTAAATTTTTGGTTTATTAGGAAGGATACTCCTAGGTGTATAATAGTTAGGAACCTAAAAAGCACATTTAGCTAGGATATAATACGGCAATTGAGACTTTCCTAAAGACCACAAATTAGGATTTAGTAATAGTTCTAGATATACTATAAATAAGATAATAGGGAAGACCCCATAAATTAAAACTATAAGGTTAAGCATAGGCATTAGAAATGGGAATATTTTACCATTATAATAGGGATCCTAGAATCCTATAAGAGAAAGCCATAGGGATCTATATAAAAACCACTAAAAATACTATCCAAAGAAGATACTATTTAAGAATAAGTAGTAGTGCTAGAAGAAGGGGCCTAGGGATTTAGAAGGGTTCCTTAAGGATAAAAGGAGAGTATCTAGTTTAACACTAGAGATATATAGTAGAGTGTCACGGAGTAGGCACAAGCCGGGATACAATGCACTAAACGAGGTAGTAATTGAGAAGGCTACGTACACGTAACTATGCGTGGTTGATATAAAGACATTAGATAAAGAAGAAGAGTCTTTATATACCAGGTACGGGTATAAATAGGGGCTATAGGGGAACGTGCGTAGGTGTCTCGGGACGAACGTGAGCACGGGTTAAGAACGTCAAAGACGCGCAGAGACGTGAGAACGAGTGAGTCCCGTAATAGTACCCCCCCCTTACTTCCGAGCTCCTGCGAGGCGTATCGTGTGTATACCAAAAAAACCCATTACGGGAAAAAAAAATTTTGTTAGCCCTTCTCCGCCCTTCTACATCTTGCGCTGCGCAGGCTCCGCCAGTTCAGTCCTTCCATGTTTTATTATTAGGCCACTAACTTCTTAGGCCTAAAGCATAGCCCAGCTTCTGTTGCCAGCTATACTCCTCTCCTTGCCGCTTGGAGACGCTTTACTGAAGCTCGTCTAGTCCCTTCCTCGCTTTTAGCAGCTCTATGGTCTTCCCTTATTATCCTACTCCAGGTCCCCCTAAAAAATAGCCCCAATTTTTGGTATAAAACAGGCGATTTTAGTCTAAAATAGGCGTTTTTAGGTGGTATTTATGGCTTATTCGGCAGTATAATACGGTCGGTACAGTTCGTATATAGGCTCTTATTAGTGGCAGTACGGTGCTAGTATTAGGTAGCAGTACGGTGCTAGCAATAGGTTCGGGTTCCGTAGGCAAATCGGCACGGAGCTTATCAGTTTAGGTAGCAGTACGATATAAGCAACAGGGTCGGTCTAGAGAGCTATGCTCTATCTAGCAGGGTACCTAGGGAGCGAGGCTCTACCTAGTCGTGTTCGGGTCGTAAGCTTATCGGCATAATAGGTTATTAGGGTCGTTTTGTAGGCGTATTAGCACGAGGTCTTGTTAATAGGTTTGGGCGGTAGTACGGTACTAGCGTAGGGTTATACGGCTTAAGATAATCTAGGTATCGAATACAGATGGCTCCAGCGGCAGCAGTACGATGCTAGCGACAGGTTCAGGCGGCTTAGGACCATTTGGTATCAGATACAGAAAGCTTCAGCTACAGGTTTGGACGGTAGCAGTATAGTGCCAGCAACGGGGTCGTCTCGTAGGCATATCAGCACAAGGTCTTGTCGGTTCGTAGGGTAGGACGGTGCGAGGCTTGTTGGTCCATAGGCGTATCGGTATGGGGACTTATCAGATTTATACGGCAGTAATAAGGCCAGGTCGGTAGGACAGCAGTACAATGCCAGCGTCAGGGTTAGGGGTCATCATATAGTAGGGTGCGAGCCATATAAGGTTAAACCGGAGGGCAGTAACATGCCTATTTGAAATTAGTAGCAGTAGGGTACAAGCCAGGTCGTCTTGTAGGCGTAACGGCACGAGGTCTTATCGGTAGGTCCGTATGCAAATCAGTATGGAGTCTTATCGTACTAGATTAGAGCCCTAACGTCCTAGTCTACCTATAGCCAGCAGCTCCTGTTCCTACCCTCGCAAGGCATAGAAAGGCATGCTCCGCAACTAGTAGCCCTAGGCCCACTAGGTACGTAGAAATGGGATCCAATGTAGTGTTACGGAGTAGGCACGAGCTGGGATACAATGCACTAAACGAGGTAGTAATTAAGAAGGCTACGTATACGTAACTATGCGTAGTTAATACAAAGACATTAGATAAAGAAGAAGAGTCTTCATGTGCCAGGTACGGGTATAAATAGGGGCTGTAGGGGAACGTGCGTAGGTGTCTCGGGACGAACGTAAGCACGGGTCAAGAACGTCAAAGACGCGCAGAGACATAAGAACGAGTAAGTCCCGTGACATAAAGTTAATAATATAAAGAGGACCAAAAAGACATAAAGCGAAGATTTAGAAATTTTAAGAAATTGTAAAGCACCTATAAAAACACTACCCGTTTATTATATACGGAGATTATAGTGTTATACTACTTTTATATAGACTATTACCAAAAATAAAAATAGAGGCATCCCTAAAGTATAAAGTCAATTTCTAGTACTAGGGCATCCTAGAGGTACCAAAGAGGTATTATATAAAGCTATCTTACAAAAAGAAAGAAATAATAAAATAATAACTTAAATACTAGAAGTAGCAATGGGAGCCTCCTCCTCTATCTTAACGTTATTATTAGTAGTATTATTAGTACTCCTATCCCTAGAAGTATTAGCATTCTTACTAACATTCTTCATAGAGTGGCGGGAACTAGATAGACCACTATAACTAGGAGACTGGCAGGAAGAACGTTTATCTTTATTACTATCCTTAGTATTATCCCTAGGTTCTAAATTAGCATCTAGGCTAGGATTAGAAAGTTAATAATTAAAGAGTTAGCACAGTTCCTAAATATGTTACTAAAGAGACTTACCTAGCCAGAAAGGCCTATATAAAAGTGCAAATATTGTCATTTATAAGAACGAGCTGCTCACATATGCGCTCCTAGATACTATATATCCGAAATTGCTATATCTCCACAGCAGTAGAAACCCTTATTAAATTAAAAAGGCTGTAAGCAATAGAAGACACCTTCTATCCCTATCTTTTACTATTTTAATATAAATAGAAATCTCTAATGGCGCGTTAGAGCTAGCAAGCCTTATGTATATAAATAGTAGGGATCTAATATAGTTAGTAAAATCCAAAATAGGACAGAATAAGAAATACTAGAACATAGGTCTTCTTCTGGCTATAATAGTAGAAATACTTAGATCTATTCTCGCTAGAGCACGGCATTTTATAGGTATAGGAAGGGTCCAATATAAGCATATAAATGTAATAACGGCAGCACTTTAGAGAAACCACTATAGGAGTAATAAAAGTGGTCTATAGTGCCAACAGAGTAGGGATAACGCCGCTGCCAGTCTAGGGACGCACAGTATAATTATAAGCCATTGCAAGAGAACACTATAGGAAGTTAGTATTATTAAAGAAATAAAATAGGGATCCTATTACCTATAGACGCGTCATAAGAAGAGAATAGAGCAGTAGTAGAAAGAATAGCTAAAGATGCGGAAGCTAAAAGCTAAGATATAATAAAAAACAATCTGCTAAAAGGCGAGATAAATAGTATTATTAATGGAAAGATGTGTAAGAGACGACAGCTTATAAACTAGAAGAAATTAACATTAAGATATTATTATTAGGACCCATTTTAGGTAAATAGGGATAGTGGTTAATTAATACGTCGCACGGGACAACCTCCAAATTAGCTTATAACAAATTCTCATAATAAAAAAGGTAAATCCCATCTAATTTTCATTATTATTATTAAAGTCCTATTATGAAGGCACCATAAAGAGCTATAGTAGAAGAAGAGTAGAGAAATAGAAGACAAAGTAAGGTTCTATACTAGTAAAGAACCGGCAATAAGCCATATTATAGAGTACCTTTCCACTAAAGAACTTCCCTAGTAGTTTTAGTTGGAACTCTATAAGAGTTTATTAAGAGGTAAAGTCTTAAAGGGGAGGTAATTATAATAGGCGCTCCTAAAAGGTATATATCAGATAAGACAGATAAAGGTTTTACTAATATCCCACTAATATTCTAGAGGAGACATAGTTAGGCAGATAAGGGGTAAAGGGTTTTACTAGTGTCTTAGAAGGATTATATAGGGAGCTGGTTCTCCTCTAGAGAAGAACTAGCAATTAGTCTCTAAATAGAAAAAGTTAAAAAGTATTTATCCTTTAATATGTAAAGTCCGTTCTACCTTTAACTCACCTTTTACTTACCTGTGACTCTTATTCTACACTATTAATTAGATAACTATACGTTCTAGTTAAACTAGCCTCTTACAGTAGTATAAGGGCGCGAAGAGGCTTTAGGGAAGATTTAAAGGAATGATATAAATTCTATCTAAATTTAAGGGTATATAGCTCTTGTAGAGAACAAGACGTTGTATAAAGAAGAGAAAGGAATAACAAAAGAACCTTATAATTAAACAGTTAGGGGTTTTAGTAATCGATACATACGCATATACACACGCGGTCTTCAACGGATTTTAGTAGAATTTAATTTAATTTGATTAAAGCGTCGGAATTCGTCTATTAAGTATTTTACTAAGACATTCCTACTGTAACTGGGCTAGTTCCGTTATAAGTAGTTACCTAATAGATTAACTCTAATTATATTTTAAGATTTACTATAAAAAAAATAACTATCTAGGTAGGGACTGTAGTTCTTTAAATATATAATACTACGCCTTAAAAATACTGACTACGTAGGGTACGCGAGGTATGTTTAATATATAATATTCCTTATAGATCCTATAGATTCTATGTACTAAAACGGTAACGTAATCTATTATATAACTCTGTTACCCCTTATCCTATAGTTTAACTAGTTCTAGCGTCTCCCGCGCTTTTACTACTAGTCCGCTTATATCTTCTCTTAGTAGCCGTACTACTGCTAATATAAGGTCCGTAATACTATTACGGTAGAGATCTTTACTCTATTTCTAGAGCAATAGGTGCTTCCTTATTATATACTATATTTTAGGCCGCGATCTATTCTTATTCTAAATAACGCGTTAATTTATAAGTTAGCATAAATCCGTAGTCTATATAAAGAGAATAGCGTACTGCTTATATTCTTACCACTATGCTTACCAGATTATAACCTAATTAAAGCAATATTTAAGGACCTTAAAGCATAGATTAAAAGGAACTATCAACTAGTAGAGACGTTTGAGAGCTTTAAGGCGTTTCTATACTTTACCATTAGTTAATTAATGGGAGCTTATACGGAGGCGCATTATAAAAACGCAAGATATATAGTTTAAATCTATCTACTGCCTTAATAGCTTAAAGGTAGAGATTTTGCCTCTTATTCTTGCTAACATTCCTAATTTAAAGTCATACCTCTCCTATATCTTATTGGTCATACCTTTACCCTCCCTTTTTAACACCTTTAACATATTAATATTCTATATCTCCTCCATCAATCTTGCCTTAATCCGCTTAATAATCTCCCTCTACTGCCTGTTATTAAACCCTAGCTAGTTAATAAGCTATTTAAAGAAGAATTCTAGTAGCTTAATTAGGTCTATCTCTAACTAAACAGGGCTAGAATTATAAGGCTAATTATAAGGCTAATTAACCGTTAAATATAAATATAGAGAGTAGTGTGGAGGGTACGTAGGGAGCTAAGATTAAGGTTAAGGCTAAGACTTAAGCTCTTTAACTAGCCAAGCTTTAATAAGACTGTTAATGGTCTTGTCTTTCTCCTTTAGCTAATCTGTCTTATTATTCTTACAGCCTTTCTCCTTCTAGTTTATAAGCTAAACAATAATATTCTACAAAGGCTAGTCCATAGTAAACTCTCCCTTTAATATCTTACAGTTTTAACGTGCTAGATTTTTTAAGCTAATAGAATAATAGTAGAGGACGTAATCTGGTAAGGTTAACGAATAACTATTACGCCAATATATCGCAGGATAGTTACTATAGTGGTTATTTAAACAAGACCACCTACTAGCTATTCTAGAGATATAATTACCGGCGTCCTCCTTAGCGGTAAGTAACTTAGGCAGATTATTAAGTTAAGCTTATATAGTAGTCCTTCTTCCTCCTAATCTATTACCTACTCGCTAACTTAACATAGGTATAGGTATTACTAGAATTACCTCCTTCTCCTTAACTAAACTTAATATAAAGTTAAGCCTTAAGGATTTTAATATCTAGTGTAAATACTACTCCTTTATAATCTTAACCACCTACTAAAGGTCCTTATAGTTATTAATCTGCTATTAACAGAAGTTATAAGCTCGCGCGTTCTTATATAAGACAATTGCCTTAAGCTACTAGACTCTAAACTTCCGTAGTAGGAGATCTTTTAAGAGCTTTTCCCTCTAAGCCTTAATTATAGTTAGGTAGAGTATATCTTAGTCTAACATTGCTAATTAACTTCTAGGTAGAACCTCCTTTCTATTAAATGCCTTCTATATACTTATAAAACGTACTATCGCTAACAGTAACAGCGGCTCCTTTACATTATTATCCTCTACCTTCTTCTCTCCCTTATTATTATCCTCTGTATCTAATGTATTTAACAAGCGAGTCGGCTATGTAAGCGAGTCGACCACCTTAAAACTTACCAAAAATTAGAAAAATCGCATTTTATATTTTAACATCCACTAAATAATAATTAATGCAAATTTAATAGCGGCCTATTTATATAATAACTAACTTATATTAGAAGTATTGGAAATCTTATATGAGCGGAGGTAGGTTAAATAGAAAAGTGGGGACGGAAATGCCTTACTTTTTCTATTTAACCTACTTCCGCTTATATAAGATTTCCAATACTTCTAATATAAGTTAGTTATTACATAAATAGGCCGCTATTAAATTTGCATTAATTATTATTTAGTGGTTGTTAAGATATAAAATGCGATTTTTCCAATTTTTGGTAAGTTTTGAGGTGGCCGACTCGCTTGCATGGCCGACTCGCTTATTAAGTACGTTATATCTATTAAGGGCTAGGCAGACGCTGGCAGTAATAGCGTAAATAGTAACACTTTAGGGTATAGAGGCGGGGAAATATGTGTAGGAGGCTAAGGCGCTGCCCTAGGTCTTACTTTCTTAGCTACTGGTATAGAGGGCGTTGATATTAAATAGGAGCGCTTCTTTGACGTTTTAGAAGGACGCGTTAATACGCGCTTTGGCGGCGGCTTAGCTGGCTTATTACGTTTATTAAAAGTTATAGAAAACACCATAGAAGGTCCTATATAATTATACTAATTAGGCTAGACTTAAGCTTTATTTTAAGCTACTTACAGCTATTTACTAACGTTTGCTAGGTCTTTAAATAGATAGCATTGCACCTCTTATAAATTTTAGTAGGGTGCGATGCTTACTGTTAGGAGCTTGGCGTAATTAAACGATCTTTTACAAACGACTGTATATTATACTAAGCTCTCCCTCTATATAGCCTAAGAAGGCCTTTATAATATTCCACTTTAGAAAGAAACTTTATTCGCAATAACGCATTAACATGTTATACTTGGATATTAAATACTACATACAGCCTAAAAAGGCCCTAATAATACCCCCCCCCCCTTATAGGCCAGACTATACTTAACCTAACCCTAGTATTAAAAATAAATTATATAATAATAACAAACCCCTAAGTATCTAATAATGGTACCTAAAGTAAGCTTATCTAAAAGAGCCGCCTCTATTTAAGAGGAATACGAGATCTAGTTAGGATTAGAAATTAAAAATAATAATAACACCTTAGGTATATGCGAGTAGATTAATAATCTCGCGGCTAAGCAGGTAGCTAATTACCTTATAGCCTAAGCTGTATAAAAGACTCTAAATAAGTCCTTAAAGAGCCTCGCAGCCCTATAAGATAGCTTAGTCTTCCCTACTAGGAGCCCTAGTTAACCTATTTACTCTACTAAATATAACACCCTAGGTAGGATGGATATAATAGTGGGGTAACTAAAATTTATTAAGCTCTTTAACCCCTAACCGCTATTTAATAGGATAAACCTTACCTTTAAAAATTAGAGGATTTAAATATAAGGAAAGTGTTATAGAACACCTCTGTAATACCTTATACACATTTACCTATTTCTACTAATATAGTAAAAAGAGACCGACCGCGAAACAGCAATTTAATGGCAATCTATAGCAATCTAATGGCAATTTAATAGCAATCTGCCGCATTCTGCCATATTCTACCAAGTTTACTAAATCTTACTAAGTTCTACTAGAACTGCTACTTAAATCCTATTCTACTCTGTGTATATATTAACTAAGTAACCAAATTTATAATATATACCCTTTCTCCCTATTTCCTTGCCTTCTCTCCTTATATAATATCTTAACTTTATTACATAGTTTATATATATAGCTTAATAATATCTACTTCGCTATATATTATTACTGCTTATACTTACTCTGTAATACTATATTATATTAACCTTATATACTACCCTCTAAAATATAGAATAACCCTAAAGCCCCTATAATAGTCGCTAGCATTATATCCGCACTTTAAAAATAATTAGTAGAGATATAGAAGTTCTTTATAGACACCCTTGTATAGAACTAAGCTACTTTAACTTAATAATAAGCCAAATAAGAACTATAATACTAGTAAATAATTAAGAACCTCTAAGAAGAAATCGGTACCCTTAAGATGCCTATACTAGGGCCCTAAGACTAAACGCTATTTTTAGAGATAAATATATAGGATAAGAGTCCTAAACCTATAGTAGCTATTTACCTCAAACTAACTACTATACTATAATAATCTTAACAACTACTAGACCCTCTAATATGTACTAATAAATAATAAAAACTCTAATTATTTTTAAGCCAGCTTAAAAATAAGCTAACTAGTAATATTAACCGCTACTTAACTAAAGCTAACTAACTTTACTACGCCCTAAGTTAGCTGGAAGGAGATATAGCTAAGCTTATTAAACCTCTTTAACTAAACTTAGTATAAAGTCTAGTTATACTTCTTAAAGCTATATATGTGACGGGCTTGTATAAATGCTTCTGAACCAAAGCTTATAGATTGCTACCATATAAGAATACTAAGCTAAGGAGAAGAAGAAGAAGGAGACTGTTAGAGACTAATAAGATATAAGGGGTCGCCAAGGCGCTAGTAGCAAGCGAGCCAATGGCGATTTTCCATGCCGGGCATGGAAAATCCTAATTGGCTAGCTCTACGAGTAGTGCTAGTAGATTGCCCAGAAATGCGGCGAATTGCCCTGGAAACGGCAATGTAGTAGGTGACGCGCTCTAGCACCGTCACAATATATGGTAACCTAAACCGCTAAGCTACTACTTAGAGGAAGATAAACTATATAGCTTAAGAAATAAAAAGCTTCCTAGTATGCTTTTCTAAATTTAACTATTACGTAAAAGAAATAGGCTAAAACGACTCCGCACTAACTAATAGCCTTATTAAGTCCCTAAGCACTAAACTTAAAACCTTCTTAATAGGTATAGACCTACTAAGAGCCCTTAACGCCTACGCAAATATTATTAATAAATAGTATAATAATATACTGCGTCTAACACTAAAGTCCGGTTCTTAATATAATATAATAACCCTATAAACGTCCACTAAGTTATTATTTTAGCCTAAGTACCCTAACGCTATAAATATTAATATAGGGACCCTAGGATATGCTCTACTGGGGTCCCATAAATAAGAATAATATATTAAGCTAGGCCTTTGCTTTAAGTGCGGAAGTAAGGCTTATTTCTTAAAATACTACTATATCCCTATGCCTTAATATAATTTATAAACAGCTAACACTAGCAACCGTTTACCATATTAATCCTCTAATTAGTATACCTAATTTTTACCTAGTTCTAGCCCTATATCTAGTAAGCACTACTTATAAGAATAAAGTTACAACTAATATTTTATAGGAACCCCTTCCCGCTTACTACTAAAAGGTATATCCTAGAGTTAAGTTACTCTTTAGGATAGCTATATTATAGGATCTTATTAAATATATTAGATATTATAAACCCTAACTCTTAGGATTATAGTATAATTGTTAACTGCTGTCTTTAGTAAGAAGGTTAATAGGCTAACGCTTAAGTCCTAATTAATATAGAAGCTAGCGGTATAGGATTTATTAATAAGATTTTCGCGTAAGATAATAGGTTTACCCTAATACCCCTTAACCAGAATATTAATATATTTAGATTTAATAGTAAACATACTATCTTAGGCCATATTACTTATATAGCGGCCCTAAGACTCTAATATCTAAACTACAAAGAACTAATTAAGCTTTTTATAACTACCCTAAGTTACTTAATAATTCTTAAACAATCCTAAATAAAGCTATATAAGGTAACTATTAATTAGGACAACCTTAAGCTTCTATTTACCGCCTCCTGTTATAAGTAGAAGTGTCTTATAACTTACTGCTTAGACCCTAAACTAAAATTTAAAGAATTTACTAGAATCTACCAGTCTAAAAATTCCACTAACCCAAAAATTATACTAAATTCCACTAATATAAGATTTATATTAACGTCTACTAAGAACCTGGAAATTACACTAAACTCTATAAACCAACTTTAACTACTGCACCCTAAACTAAGTAGAAGCTTAAGCTTAATATATAAAGTACTAGAAAAACTGGTATTCTATTATAAAAAGGATACTTAAAGAACCTAAACCTAAACCTAAATCTAATACTAACTCTATATCTAGTGCTAAACCTAAAAACCATATAAGAAACTAAGGGTAACCTAAACTTACTTAATACCTTAAATATCTATATAATTGGAGCTACCTTATTAGTATAACTCGCTAGGAAACCTAAATATATAATCTTTGCCGTTATAATGACTAATATTAAAAAAGCCCTAGCACTAAAAAAGCATACTAACCCCGCTATAAAAGCACTAGTATGCCACTATAAGTATCTAGAAGTATTTTTATAAAAGAAAGCTAATAAGTTAGTAAAGCACCAACTATATAACTATAAGATTATACTTAAAGAAGGGAAGTAGTTAAAATTTAAACCCTTATATAAAATGTTCTAAAATAAACTCTAAGTGCTGCGAAAGTACTTAAACAAATACCTTAGTAAAGAATTTATTAGAGTAAGCTCTTTGCCTATAACTATATCTATAATCTTTATTAAAAAACCTAGTAGCGGTTTATGCTTTTATATAGACTACTAAGCTCTTAACGCTATTACTATTAAAAATTAGTACCTACTCCCATTAATTTAAGAGATATTAAACTAATTAAGTAAGGCTTACTATTATATAAAACTTAACCTTATCTCTTGTGATAGGCTTATATAAATACTTCTGAACCAAAGCTTGTAGATTGCTACCATATAAGAATACTAAGCTAAAGAGGAGAAGAAGACTGGTAGAGACTGGCAAGATACAAAGGGGTTGTCAAGGCGCTAGTAGTAAGCGAGCCAATAGCGATTTTCCATCCCGGGGATAGAAAATCCTAATTGGTCGGCTCTATAAGTAGTGTTGGCAGAATATAGCAGAATTTGGCAGAATTTGGCAGAATGCCCAGAAAGTAGTAGGTGACGCGCTCTAGCACCGTTACATTACCTCCCCCTCCCAAAAAAGCCTGCCCTTAGGCTTTGTCTAAGTTCTTTATTGTTATCTAGATTATTATAGTTATCTAACCCTTCCTCCTAGCATTTAATCTAGCTGTCTAGTTTACGTGGTGGTCTAGGGAGGTCTAGGTAGGCTAGGTGGAAATCTTATAGCTTATAGAGAGAGTACTTAAAATTAGATATGGGGTACCATTCTAGATCTTCATTATAACCTACCTAGCTTATATGGTATTTTAAGGTACTATAGTCCTTCTTAACTACCAACATCTCTTTAACTTCCTATTTCTTGTCCTCTACAATCTAAATTAGTAGTAGGGGGTTGTTATACTATCTAGGCAATAGGTCGTTTGCAGCCTTCCACAGTTAGTTTAAAGAGAAGACAGGGTGGATCTTTATTAACTCTAGTAGCTTAGCCCTAAAAGAGTGCCCTTTCTTCTTAAAGATTTTATAAGGGCCAGCCATTTAGTGGTCTAGTTTATGGCTTAGCCTCTAGGTCTTCTAGTTTTTTATTAATACCTATACCTTATCTCCTACTTAGAAGTCTACCTTATAGCAATATTAGTTTATATCGGCCTCTTTCTTCTCTTATACCCTTTTTATAATTACTTTAATAGTCTCCTAGGCCCTATATATTCTCTTAGCAAATATCTAGGCCTCTTTATAGTTAAGGCGTTCGCGAGCCGTTATAGGTCCTATAGGTCTATCCCAATCAAAGGATATTTATAGCTTATATCCATAAAGTAACTTAAATGGTAACATTCCTATACTATTATAAGGGAGCATAAGCTGTACGTAGTCTATTATAGGCAGTAGTTCTAACTAGTTATCCTAGTAGTAATTAATAAAGGGGCAAAGTTGCTAGTTAAGGTACTAGTTTATAATCTTAGTTTAGCTATTAGTCTAAGGTTAGAATATAGTAGAGAGCTTAATCTTAATCCTAAGAATATAGTAGAATTTATCTTAGAAGTTTAATATAAATTAGGGTCCCTAGTTAGAGACAATTAACTTAGAAGCGCTATAGATCTGGTAAATATTGTTAATATACATACGGGCTATATCTTTTATAGTTGTAGTCTTAAAGCAAAAGAGGGAGACGGCTTGCTTACTTAGTTGGTTAACTACTATAAAGGCTATATTATAGCCATATTTGTCTTTTAAGAATAATTTAAAGTCCATTATAATATGCTGCTAAGGGCGTTTAGAAACTAGTAGTGGTTATAACTATCTAGGGGTTTAATCCCTAGGGGTATCTACCCATTTGCAAGTATAATAATTCCTAATAAATTATTCTATATTAGATAGGAGTCCTTACTAGTAGTAGCAAGGCGCTAGTAGTTAGTAAGTCTTATCTTAACCAGGGTGCGCCATAGAGACTTAATAGTAGGCTTTACAGATTACTCTATTTATAGATTGTTAATATCTAGAACTATAAGCCATTCTTAATATAAGAGTAGTCCGTCTTCTATTTCCAAATTAGGGTTGCCTTCCATAGCTTAGTCGCGGAGGGCTTTTAGGGATTTAGCTATGCGGTTTATGATTAGGATGCAGTTAATTAGTCCTATTAGTTTATCTAGGATCTCTCCTTCTATAGGCGCCAGCTTATTCTATTTAGAGCTTAGTTTCTTAAGGATATATAGGTTAAGCTATTTGGGATAGAGGAGGGCCCATATCCAGTGCTAAGCCTTTAGCTTATTCTATAGTTCCACATCCTATTCTCTCTAGATAAGGGTATTAGCTTTAGAGTTTTGCCTACTAGGGCGGTATATAATTATAAAAAAGAATTAGGAGAGTATTTTAGCCTACCTAGCCTATTGGCTAGTAAGCTGCTTTATTATTATAAAATACTTAAGGGCTTTATAATTAGTATAAACTTTAATCTAAAAGTCTGTGCTTCTAAGCTCTGCGCGCCATTAGGACAATAATTATACAATAGCCAGCATTTCCTTATTGTGTACCTTATAGTTATACTTAGCTAGGGCCATTGTCTTTAAGAAAAATATAATAGGGTACTACTTACCATCTAGGTGTAACTATAAGAGAACCCCCACTACTATTTTATTAGAGGCGTCCGTTTCTAGTATAGATTTAAGGTCTGGGTTATAGTAATAGAGAATTAGGGAGGAGGTAAGTTAATCCTTTAACTCCTTAAAAGCTTCTATATAACTATTATTAAAAATAAAAGGCGTGTTGTTCTTAGTTAGTTATATAAAAGGCTTAGCTATAACCCTATAGTTATAGATAAACTAATAGTAGAAGTTACAGAAGCTAAGAAAGAACTAGATGCCTTTTATAGTATAAGGGGGTTTCCAGTTATATATTACCTTAACCTTTTTAGGGGTAACTTTAATTCCTTCTATGCTAACAATAAACCTAAGGTACTTTATTTATTTTACTCTAAATTTATATTTCTTAATATTAACTTGTAGGCCTGCATTCCGCAGCCTCTCTAAGACCTTTTTAACATAAACTTAGTGCTTAAGTTTATTGTCTAAGTATATAAGAATGTCGTCTAGGTATACCGTACAGAATTTGTTAAGATAGTTAAAAAGAACATTATTTATATACCATTAGTATGTGGCTAGCCTATTTATTAGTCTAAAAAGAAGGACTTTATATTTATAAGAACTGTAGTAGGTATGGAATATTATTAGATCCTCTAATTTAGGGTTTATTCTAATTTAGTAGAAAGCTTAGCGGACATTAAGCTTTATAAAGATTTTAGCTTGGCTTAGATATATAAGGGTCTTATTAATTAAGGGGAGAGGGTAATAATCTTTCTAAATAATGGCATTTAGTTTCTAATAGTTAATATAGAAGCAGAGGCCTTTATTAGGTTTCTTTATAAATAGAATAGGGGAAGTAAAAGGGGCCTAACTTGGTTTAATAAACCCTTTATAAAGGTTGTTGATTAAGTACTATTTTATAGCTTTTAGTTCTTCTATAGTTTGCTAGTAAAGAGGGCTATAACCTAGAGAGTTATCGGCCTCTAATTAAATCTTATAAGTGTAGGTTTAGTAGGGGGGTAGTATATCTAAAGCTGCTTTTAAGAACGCGTCCCTATGGTTTAAGAGGTAAGTAGGGAGAAGGCGCTTAACTAGTTCTTTATTAGTTTCCTCTACTAGCCCTTTCTCCTTCTTATTAATAATCTAGTTAATTTTATATAAGCTAGTTATAAAGACCTTATTGTCCTTCTAATATATATTAAAGTGAAAACCTATAGTACTAATTACCGCGATATCTACTATAGATATGTTGTATGGTGGTAGGCATGTCTATAGCCCTAGGGGCTTTTAGTATATTAGCATAGTCCTTATTTCTTTTAGCTCTTACTATATCTTCCAAAGGTTATCTTTTATATCCTATTAGTACGTCCTCTTCCATATTAGCCAGATCTCCGCAATTTAGAAGTTATCTACATTACTATCCGTTCCACTTTTATAAGTAAAGTCCTTCTTAACTACAGTGCTTTAGGGGAGTATTATTGTCGGTATAGAGTTCTTACCAGCCCTATAGCGGGCATTTTCTTAGGTAAAGGCTGGGTCGCGGTCCCTAACATCCTATTAATAGATAGGGTCAGCCTTTACAGCTAATGTCTTGCGGTTGGTCTAAATTTCTCTAACAAAGGAGGGTAATTTTAGTCTATTCTCCGGCCAGACAAACTATCTTTGTTGTATATTTAGCTAAATGTTAAAGTAGGACATCTATTTTTGGCTGAGGATTATATTATAGGACCTTAGGTCTAGAATGCAGAAGGGGATACCAAACTAGCGTTGTCCATTAATAGCAATATGTAGCTTTAAAATATAAGTTACTAGCTTACTAGCTTAACCATTATAGCCTTTTACTTAAATAGGCTTCTCTAGTTGGATAGCATTTATATTTAAGAACTTAGCAACGTTATTTATATAAGCAGTGTTTATAAAGGCAAAGCTATTTACTCTAGTGTTAATAAGAGTGGTTATATTAACTCTATATCCATTTTAAGATACTATACATGGAACCATAAAGTGTTTTCCACCTATTAGCTAACTTAGATTAATCTCTTCAAGATCAATAGGATACCCTAGGGGGGAGTCTTTCCCTAGGGTTCTTCTTTTTTGGGGTGGGATATTATTAAGGCCTTCCCAGGCAATATAGGGAGAGCTTAGTATAATATAACAGGGGAGTATAAATGCTTCTAAACCGAAGCTTGTAGATTGCTACTATATAAGAATACTAAGCTAAGGAGAAGAAGAAGTCTGTTAGAGACTGGCAAGATATAAAGGGGTTGCTAAGACGCTAGTAGTAAGCAAGCCAATAGCGATTTTCCATCCCAGGGATGGAAAATCCTAATTGGTCGGCTCTATAAGTAGTATCGGCAAAATATAGCAGAATTTGGCAGAATTTGGCAGAATGCCTAGAAAGTAGTAGGTGACGCGCTCCAGCACCGTCACAGGGAGGGGGTAGTAATCTTTCTAAGTAATGGCGTTTAGTTTCTAATAGTTAATATAGAAATAAAGGCCTTTATTAGGTTTCTTTATAAATAGAATAGGGGAAGTAAAAGGGGCCTAACTTGGTTTAATAAACCCCTTATAGAGGTTATTAATTAAGTACTGCTTAGTTACTTTTAGTTTCTTTATAGTTTGCTAATAAAGGGGGCTATAGCCTAGAGAGTTGTCGGCCTCTAGTTAAATCTTATAGTTATAGGTTTAGTAGGGGAGTAGTATATCTAAGGCTGCTTTTAGGAACGCGTCTCTATAGTCTAAAAGGTATATAGGGAGGAGGCGTTTAACTAGCTCCTTATTAATTTCCTCTACTAGCCCTTTTTCTTCTTATTAATAATCTAGTTAATTTTATATAAGCTAGTTATAAAGACATTGTTATCCTTCTAATATATATTAAAGTGAAAACCTATGGCGCTAATTGCCGCGATGTTTACTATAGGGGGGTTATGCGATAGTAGGGGTGTCTGTAGCCTAGGGGGCCTTTAGCATATCGGCGTTGTCTTTACTCCTTTTAGCTCTTGTTGCATCTTCTAAAGGTTATGCTCTATATTTTATTAATACGTCCTCTTCCCTATTAGCTAAATCTCTGCAATTTAGAAGTTATCTACATTATTATCTGTTCTACTTCTATAAGTAGAGTCCTCCTTAACTATAGTCCTTTAGGGGAGTATCCTTATTAGTATAAAGTTCCTACCAGCCTTATGGTGGGCATCTTCTTAGGTAAAGATTAGGTTGCGGTTTCTAATATTCTACTAGTAGATAGGATTAGCCTTTACAGCTAATGTCTTATGGTTAGTATAGATTTCTCTAATAAAGGAGGGTAACTTTAGTCTACTCTCCAGTTAGATAAACTGTCTTTATTAAATATTTAGCTAAATATTAAAGTAGGACATCTATTTTTGGCTAAGGATTATATTATATAACTCTAGGTCTAAGATATAGAAGGGGATACTAAATTGGCGCCGTCTATTAATAGTAATATATAGCTTTAAGATATGGGTAACTGGCTTACTAGCTTGGCTATTATAGCCTTTTACTTAAATAGGCTTCTTTAGTTAGGTAGCATTTATATTTAAGAACTTAGCAATATTATTTATATAAGTAGTATTTATAAAGGTAAAGCTATTTGCTCTAGTGTTAACAAGAGCAGTTATATTAACTTTATATCTATTTTAAGATACTATATATAGAACTATAAAGTGTTTTCCACCTATTAGCTAACTTAGATTAATCCCTTTAAGATTAATAGGATACCTTAGGGGGGAGTCTTTCCCTAGGGTTCTTCTTTTCCTAACTTATTAGACATTTCTTCTTTCTTTATCTCCTTAATATTACCTATATCCTTTAGCTCTAGGCAGGATAAGGCAAAGTAGCCATCCTTTCTATAATTAAAGTACGTAACCATGGCAGGGTTAATTAGGGTGTTATAATAAGCATTAGTTAAAGATATAGTGCGTAGCGGGTTAGGCAAGGCTTATAGTAGGCAGTTATAACCACTTTTGGTATAGGGGTGGTTATAGTTTATCTTTTAACGCTAGCTCCTATTAGTAGAGTAGATAGGTTCTAGTTGCTATAGGGATACTTTAGTTAATTAGAACGAGTATTAATTTATTTTAGTTCTAAATCTAGTAACAAACATTAGGCTGTAAGTCTTTAGTAGGTTAGTAGGTTATTTAAGGCTACTATAATCTTCTCTTATAGTTAGACCGTTAGCTTATTATATAGGTCTAAATAGTAGTTCTTAGGGGGGGCCTAGCCTTTACCTACTAGGTGTAAGAATTAAGTCTAGAACTTAGTAAAGGATTAGTTTAATTTTATTATTAGGCGATTATAGCTATAATAGGCATCCTATACTTTATTTAGGTTAATATAAATAGTAGCCAGATGCTGTATTATCTCGTTAGCAGATATAAACTAAATAGGTAACTTGTTCTTAAACCTGGCTTAAAGGTGTTACTAGGCGTCCCTAATGGTTTAACTAAAGAGGTAGAGTATTTTAGCTTCCTTAGAGGGAAAATGGTTGTGGTTAATACAAAGCTTTCCTTATACCTAGATTCTCCAGTTCTTAAAGGTTAGGTCTATGCTATTTAATAATAGTAGGGGGTTAGGGAGCTTAACGGACTTCAACTGTTTTGTTATTATATCTATACTCTCTAGTATATTATATTTAGTTAAGCGAATAGGTTAATTAAGGCTTTATAAAGAGGAGGCTGGGTTATTTTATAAGGTAGTAAGGCTTTATAGGATCTCCTTTAGAGTCTTTTATATATTTTAGGCTTAAAGATAATTAACCTTTTAATTAGCTGCAAGGGTATAAATCTGCCTATATATATCTATAACGTTATTATTATCTTTAATTTCTAATCCTAACTGGATCTTGTGTTCCTCTTAGGTAAAGGCAGGTCTTTTAAATAAGCTTGCTTTAGGTACTATTATTAGCTTTTTAAGGTTTATTAGAATTATATAATTTGGTTTTAATTCTAGGGTTTTTTTAGGGGTATAGGTTAAGTACAGTTTGGCCTATAAAGTAAGATATTGTTAGGGCCTTCTTAGGCGTAGTAGTGTGAGTTTTTTGCTGTCTAAGTATAATATATTAACGCGTTGTTGTAGATAAAGGTCTTCTTTTAGGGTAGGATATTATTAAGGCCTTCCTATATTGGGAAAATATTCGCAGGATAAGATTTTGTCAGATAATCTATATTCTCTAAAGGCGTGGGTTACGTGCACGAGTTATATGCACGAAGACACGTTACTGAAGACACGTTAGATTAAGGTCAAAAACCTCAATCAAGACGATTATTAAGATCAATCCATTAACCCATTTCATTAATGAACTCATCTATCTGAATTTCATGACAGTTATGAGCCCGGTCCGCCGACTTAAGAAGCTATTTAGCCATTACTCAATTATTTAAAGAAATTCTACCTTATCGTTAGACTCTAACACCTCATCGTTAGGACGCAGACTCTGACAGAAATCCTACCTTAAGTGTCACAGGACGATTCTGACACGAACCTTCCACGAGATTCTACGAGATTCCATAAGATTCCACAAGAAATCCTACCTTAATCGTTATAGGACGACCCTGATAACAAGGACGATCCTAACAACAAAAATACTATCTTAAACCCTCCTTTGCCTATCAGTTAAAATGACTCTACCGACATTAAGTTTGTTAACTATGATTATCCTTAATAAACTAAAAGACTGGGAGCAATAGATCTAGCAACTATAAGCCCTTATAGATTAGTAAATTTAGGCCCATATTAACCCAGCTATAGAAGCACCTTAAGAAGGTCTACTTGAAAAACTACCTCTTCCAAAGGTTACAGATTTTAATGAGAATGCAACCTTATATATATAGCTCTTAACGAATTAACAGAAAGCGTACAAGAATAGTAGACAATACTATAACTAGGACATAAAGTATTTTCTTAGATAGGAAGATCGTCTTTAACAAATCCGCACCTAGATCACATCCACAGTATTAATTTAGAAGAAGCTACTGCTTAACCCTTCCTTAATAGTTAAAGAGTGGCTATCTCAGCTAAAGGAGAATATAGAACCTACCTTATTATTTATTAGGAAGAAGGTATAATACCAGTATACAGAAGCCCTTAAGGGGTTCAAACAGTTGTTAAAATTAAACCAGTAGCTAGATTAATGGGAACACGCAATATCCCTAGGAGAGAAGTATAAGATCCCTTAAATATCCAATAGAATCTGGCTACAAGATTTAGCAGAAGTTATTTAACCGTTTAGCGACGCCTACTATATAAAGTACACTACCGAGTTAAATAACCCTTAGAAGTCGAGATCTTCCAAATACCATAGAGTAGTAAAGGAGCTGCAAGAAGGACTTAGAATACCCTTAAAGAAAGCCAATACTACTACAAAAGGGAGTACCTTTAATGCAGACTTCGTAGAGCAAGCCACGATGGATTACTCTAATACTACTAAAGGTCTAGGGAAAGGAACCTCAGCATATACTAGATGCTTAAAGAGAGCTAGGTCACTAGTAGATAAAGAGACGTCCCGCAAGAAGCTACTACTTATATACTTAGCATGTGAGAAACAAGGACATTCCCTTTAAGACTATTAGTATTTATTTAAAGACAAGAGACCTAAAGGAGTTATAATTGAAGATGCTCGCATTAAAAGAGTACTAAAGAAGGTAAAAAAGAATAAGAATCTCGCTGACCAAGTTACAAAGATCAGACTTAAAGAACAGGAAGATAAGGCTTAATAATAACAGGATAAGAGCCAAGAAGTTAAGATTAAGGGAGAAGCTAATATGATATTCCTAGAATTGTATTATATAGGTTAAATCCATCTACTAAAGCTATTAACTATTCTTAACTTAGGAACCACTCTATATATCTTTAATAATCTCTCTTGTTTTTACAACTTTAGGAAAGCTCTAAGACACAAATACGTCACCGCCGGTAGCTCAGAAGTGCCTATACTAGGTTATAGCAATGTTACTATCTAAGTTACAAAACTAGACAAGAGTAAGGGAATCCTATATCTTAAGGACGTTGCCTTTTATATAGACTTTAATATGAATCTAGTGTTGTTTCGTTTACTTTAAAAGCAAGGGTACTTCTAGTGTTACGGACGCTTTAAGTACAATATTACAACTACTTGGAGAAGAGTCGGTGGAAGCTAGTTAGTTAATACAGGCACGGTCCAGGATAGATCCAGTAGAATTATGTGATAAGGAATAGTAACTGAGGTCACGTGGTGTTGAATGTATTAACTGTGTTAAATAGAAGGGACGTTACGTTTAATACAGACAACACATACCTCACGTATAAGAGAGGATTTCTTAAGAGTACAGTTGTGTATTTAAAGGACCTTAGTCCCTACTGTAGATAGTTCTCTCCTTGTAGTGAATCTTAGAATACAATTGGAGTTAATCTATTAGGCAACTACTCTACCAGTTATTATTACGTTGTTGTTTTTATTATACCTATATACCTAGCCTAATAACAGAACCTACTGTAGTCTAAGCTACAAGGTTCCGTTACACATTCACTACTAAAGTTATAGTATTGGAACAAACTTAAACAATATACCACTAAGAGCAGCACCAGTTACGACGGTGTCGATGGGAGCCACAACCTTAGGGCCAGGTAATACCAGTATGGACAATGGGGATTCTTAAGTGGTTACGCGAGGTTAGTTATAGGAAATAGTTAATCACTTATAAGACAATAATAGGATACTTAAAGAACGTATTAATGGAATTGGAGCAGTAAAGATTAAGTTACCTTCAATTAAACAATTCTTAGAAGAGAAGTTAAAGCTTAAGGGATTTCTTACGCAGATGCACTTTAAGGTAGTATAGAAAGGAGCGAAGTTAGCAACATCGTTAGACCAAGTAGCCTATACAGGATTGTTCCTAACGGGGAGGGCACTTAAGTAGTTTAAGCCGTATCTCACGGAAATATAGGCTAATAGCATAACAACTACTAACCAGGATGTACGGTATATATTTACTAGTTAGAACGGGTTTGCAAAGCAACTAACGCAGATATTTGGAGACCCAGAGGCTATAACCACAGCGGAACAAAAGCTTTAGAACTTAATATAACGCACTTTAGCAATTAAGTATATAACATAGTTTTAAATACTAGCTATATAGGTTAAGTGAAATAACAAGGCGCTTATGGCACAGTATAAACAGGGACTTAAGGCTAAAGTCTAGGACGTAATTATCCTAATAGAAGATGCGGATACTCTAAAAGAGTTAATAGATTAGTTAATAAAGATTAATAATAGAATCTACCAAAGGGAACAAGTTAAAAGAGGGCAAGATAGAGTTCCACAGTTATATAAGGCGCAGAGTACGCAACAACAGACATAGAGTCAAAAACTATAGAATGGCGCGGAGCCAATAGACCTAAATAGTACCAAAGAAACCTAAAGGTGGGGAAAGAAACTATAGAAACCTAGAGGTTAAGGATTAAGTAATTAAAGAACCTAGAAGTAGAGGCCAAACTAGGGATCTTAGCAGTAGAAGACATTTAGGCGGACTCTATAGTAAGAAAGATGGTTTAAAAATAGAGCTTGTATAAATTATAAAAAATAGGGTCATTTCGCTAGAGACTATAGAGGTAGTTAGAGTAACTATACGGTAAAGGGAACCAGACTAGCAGACAGCACGTATATACAGAGGGACAATAGTGCACTGTAAGGAATAAAAGAATATTCAGTTAACAGTTTTGCGTATTATTACAACAACGCATACTAAATTTATAAGGACGCTAAGTACGGCGCAAGCTATTAGCCGCAAGAGCTAGAGTTAAGAGGACTTAAAGGAACTAGAGAGTTAGATAAAAAATAAGATTAACTCTATAAGCTAGATCAAGATATTATAGCAATATATAGATAAAAATCAGTAGTAATAATAATAGAGTTAGAGTACTTATTAATCATTAGTGATAAGGATAAAAAGGAGGCTAACTAGGAGCACTTAAACCTTGATAACGCAACAGAAGTAGAGACTAAGACTATTACCAAATAAGATTCAGTAACGGATGTTATAACACTATTAGATACAATTTCCATCGCTTTATAAGACAATAGGAGTAATATTCAGAAGAAACTAAGCAAGTAGATAACTGCTAGTACTAGCTTATCACTTAATAAAGGCAAAAGGCTATAGGCTTAAGATTCTTAAGAAGAGATAAAAGAAGTTTAAGATTCTTAAAGTAAGATAAGACATACCTAAGGACCCACAACAGATGAAAACCAATGGGAAAGGGTAGTAACTTAGTTTAGTGACAAACAAATAAGTATAGGACGCAAGTTTAAGAACTATAAGTTTAGAGAATAAATAAGAACATTAGCAATTCTAGGTAAACATAATATTTAGCCTAAAGATTAAATAGTTAATACCAGGATTAAAAAGCAAGACGACTATAAAGATCCAGCTATAAGACGCAGAAAATAAGAAACTATGGATAAGTTTAAGATAAGAATTATTATATAGCAAGAGCAAAAGCTAGACAAGAGATTAGCTATGCCAGGTTATATAAGGGATAGAGTACCTATACAAAGAGTTATTAATAGGCCGAGTGCAGGGACACCTAGGGTAAAATAGTTAAACGAACTGGAACAAGAAGAGGATCTAGATATTCCAACTAGGTTTAAAGAAAGACATACTAAAGGATGTTATAATGCAGCAATAATAAGGTATTTTTTAACGGATAGACTATACACACTAAACCAGCTGTATGGAAAGTGGTATAGGCAACGACATAATAACAAATAGGAAGATTTTTATATATAGCTAGACAAAAAAGTTATCTAAGACCAACCTATTACGGAAAAACGCATAAGTTATATTAAAGGAGTATTAATTATAATATTAAGGAACCTAGAAGAGAGGTCTAGGGACTAAAGAAGTAAGTAATAAATCTTAGTACCCGCAGCAGAAATACTAGTGGTTAGGTTAACTAGGTATAGGTTTAAACTTAAAAATAAAGACAAACTAAGAGTTAACCTAAAACATGCAGCGTATTATACACTATCGTGGATAGCTTGTGTGGATAATATATATAATATGCATAGAGCACCCAAAGACAAGAACCGGAAGTACCTAGTAAGAATATATTAGGCACCAGAGGAAAAGCGGTTTAGGAATACCAAGTATATACATAGTTAGCACCTAGTAGAAGTACAAAGTTAAGGAGACTTAACACTTTAACTAGAAAAAATCCTTATAAAAGAATACCTAGACAGATAATAGTGGTGGAAGTGCCTAGAGAATACTTGTCTATGGCATATAGAGAAAAAAAAAAAAACTAAGTATTAGCCAAAGTTAGACTAAGTATAGGCAGGATCTAGCAGCCAATAGTTAGGAAAAGGGGAGGCGTATAGGACCAAAGGGAACTAGTGTTAGAGCCTTAGACCCTTAAAGGAGTTTAAGGATAATACCTAAACTTACAAGCTAAGTGGCAAGATTAGTAGTTTAAAGTGTTAGTAGATAGTAGAGCAACTAGGAACCACATATTACCAAAAGCAGTAGAAAGGATAGGGTTACTATACAGATAGAAGAAACACCTATATCCACTTATAACAATTTTAGGAGATTAGATAGCCTATAGAGGAGGTATTATTAATCTTAAAACAGGACCTATTTAGATAACTATTAAAGGGAGACCAGTTAGAATGTCTTTTAATATCTTACTATTAGGAAAGGATAAGGCGATACTAAGAATGCCTTGGTTACAGGAGTATAATCTAAAGATTAATTAGGTTATAGGTTAGGTTAATATTAAAAATATATAATAGTATAAAGTGCGACAGCAAACCAAGTTGGTATAGTACTAAGTTGGAGCGATATATAAAGAGACTAAGCAAGGCTTAAGTTATATACCAAAGAGATACTATAAGTATGGTAAAAAGCTATGGTCACTAGAAAGTAAAAAGCTATTAGAGTATACAGCTTGGGACTATAAAATAGAATTAGAAGAGGGAATAAGTCTAAAGTTCTTTCCAATCTATAAGCTTACTAAAACAGAGTTAGTAGCGCTTAAGGAGTTTATCCAGAAGAACTTACAAAAGGGATATATTAGACTATTACAGTTATTAGTAGAATATCCAGTACTATTTATCCTAAAGAAAAACGGAAAACTTAGGATTTATATAGACTACAGATAGTTAAACAGCATTACTAGAAAGGATAGGTATCCTTTACCCTTAATTAGCGAAATCTAAGATAGGATAGGCAACGTAAAGATCTTTACAAAGATAGATCTAAGGTAGGCGTACTACCAGATTAGAATTAAGGAAGGCGACAAATAGAAAGCAGCCTTCAGGTTAAAGGAAGGACTATATAAGCCATTAATTATACAATTTGGGCTTATAAACGCACTAGTAATATTCCAGAAGCAAATTAATAGTATATTAGGAGAACACCTAGATGAATTTGTTATAGCATACTTTAACAACATTATTATCTACTTAGAGAGTAAGGAAGAACATAAAGAACATGTTAAATGGGTTTTAAAGAGACTATAAGAAGAACAGATGCTAGTAGTAATTGAGAAATGCAAGTTCTTCACTAGGAAGACCAATTTTGTTAGATTTATTATTAAACTAGGCTAACTTAGTATAAATCCAAAGAAGATTAAGGCTATAGTGAATTAGCAGGAACCAGAGAACGTTATATAGTTAAGATTATTCCTAGGGTTTTATAATTACTGTAGAAGGTTTATAGCGCAATAGTTATAGAATATTAAGCCGTTTACGCGGTTAACAAAAAAAGAAGAACTATAGGTATAGGGAAAGAAGTAATAAGAACTGTTTAAGAGGATTAAAGAGTTATTTACCTAGAAGCCAGTTTTTAAAATCTATCAACTAGGTCTAGAGACGGTTATAAAAACAGATACATTAGACTTTACACTAGGAGCGTGCTTCCTATAGAAATATTAAAATAGATAGCACCTAGTAGCATACTACAGTTGGAAGATAACACTACTAGAGTTAAACTATAACATCTACAACAAAGAGTTATTAGGTATAGTTGCAGCACTTAAAAAATAGAGAGCATTCTTACAAGGCACAGAGAAACCATTTATAGTTAAGACGGACTATAAGAACCTTATAGGATTCTTAACAACAAAGGAACTTAACTAAAGATAGGTTAGATGGGCGGAAATGCTTATAGAATACCATTTCGAAATTTAGCATACTAAGGGTATAGATAATGCACAAGCAGACGCTCTAAGCAGCAAGGCTAAACTATAGAGTAGTAGAAAGCTATTAGGAGCTTTATTACAAAGGGATTAAGACAGATTAATTAGGTATAATTATCTAAAGATTACAGCGACTAAGAAAAGTTAGATCCACAAATTATTAGAGAGTAATTGGATATAGAAGATCTAAGAAGCATAGGCAAAGGATCTAGACTTAGAGCAATATAAAAATAGAGAAGTAACGTATATACCTAAGTCTATTACAAAAGAATTTGTTAAGGAATTCCATAAGGGAATGATATAAGGATATAGTAGAGCTATAGGCTTAGTGTTAAGACTTTAAGAGGAGTATATTATTTATAGAATCTAGGGACTAGTAAGACAAGTTATAAAGAAATATCTAGATTGTTAAAGAAACAAACCAATAAGGCATAAGCTGTATAGAGGACTATAACCTATCGAGACACTAGGAAGACTATAGGAGGTTATATTATAAGACTTTATTGTTAAGTTACTAAAGTTAAAAGATCCTATTACAGGACAAGATTATGACGCGATCTTAGTAATAGTGGATAAGCTAACAAAGTGGGGATACTTTATAGCATACACTAAGGAGATATCAGTAGAAGATATTGCTAGAATCTATATAAAAGAAGTATTTGTAAGACATGGAGCACTAGACAAGATTATATTGGATAGAGATCCAAGATTTATAGCAGTATTTTAAAAAGTATTTCTAGCAGAATAAGGAGTTCGCGTAGTAATATCTATAGTATATTATCCATAGACGGATGGACAAATAGAAAGACTAAACTAGACACTAGAGTAGTATCTAAGGCACTATATTAATTACGCATAGAATAATTAGGTATTGCTATTACCAGTTATATAGTTTGTATACAATACAACACCACAAGAAGGAATGGGGACATTACTATTTAAGGCGAATTATAGATATAAGCTAAGAACATCGTTATCACCACATTAAGCAAAAAAGACGAGTAGCACAGCTAAACAAAGAATGGAGACGTTAATGAATCTTTATGCAGACCTTAAAGAAACAGCTAAACTAGTATAAGAATGAATAAAAAGGTACTATAATGCTAAGAGATCTAAGGGACCAGATCTTAAGGAGGGAGATAAAGTGTGGCTACTATACAAAAATTTTAAGAGTTAACGACTAAGTAAGAAATTAGACCACGTTAGACTAGGACCTTTTAAAGTTAAGTAAAGAATTTTATTAGTTACGTATAAGTTAAACCTACTAGCCAAAATAAAAATCTACCCTATACAGCATATTGTAATGCTAGAGCTAGCATACGGGAATATTAAGCCACTAGTCTATAAGGCAGACATATATAGAGGACAAGAGGAAGACAAATAGCAAGTTTTAAAGATTATTAGTCACGAGGACGTAGATAACAAAACGTAGTATAAAGTAAAGTAGATAGGCTATAGTAAGACTACCTAGGAACTACTAAGCAACCTAAAAAACGCTATAGGAAAGGTACGGGAGTATTAGAAAAAAGTAGGTTAGGCAATATTAACAAAGAAGGATTGCTAAAAAATAAGTTACCTAAAGGGGACCTAAGAGGAGTAATTACTAAGCTACTTAGAGTTATTTCCCTTATAGGAGGAGAGCTAATTCTTTTATTACCTAGCTTAGACAAACCCTATTAAACCAGTTTTTACTCCTTAGAACGGACCTTTTTACGGACATATTTAAGGCGTTAAAGACGAGCATAAGCTAAACATTAAGCTTTAAGGACGCGTGCAGACTCTTCTAAGGCATATTAAACCTTAAGTAGTGCGAAGGCCAGCTCACCGTTAAGCTTTATAGTGGTAGATTAAACACAAGACCCTATAATAAGTTACTTAAGGAACTTGAAGACTGTTAAGAGTAATAGAACGCGTATACTTAGCATTAGAGATAGAGCGAACGTCGTAGGACAATTAAACGTTTACTTTAGTGCACTTAGAGTAAGAGGAGGGTTGTTAAGATAAAGGACTTGCCAGCGTAACATAAACTAACCCCTCTTTCGCGCACCTCAAGTAAGGAATCGCTATCACTTCACCTAGCAACAGTATAGAGGAAACTGTATAAAGGCGACGCTTAACCCAGGAAAGAGAAGAAGAGGCTTTAGGTATAATAAGCAAGGATATTAACCAGACTAATTAAACGGACATTACACCTCTAGTGGATAACTTGGAGATGTTAGGAATCTTTAAGGACGAAGATAAAGAGAAGGGAGATGGTGTTACGGACGCTTTAAGTACAATGTTACGACTACTTGGAGAAAAGTCGGCGGAAGCTAGTTGGTTAATATAGGCACGGTCCAGGATAGATCCGGTGGAACTATATAATAAGGAATAGTAACCAAGGTTACGTAGTATTAAACGTATTAACTATATTAAACGGAAGGGACGTTATGTTTAATATAGACAACACGTACCTTATATACAAGAGAGGATTTCTTAGAAGTATGGTTGTGTATTTAAAGGACCTCAGTCCCTACCATAGATAGTTCTCTCCTTGTAGTGAATCTTAGAATATAATTAGAGTTAATCTGTTGGGCAACCACTCCACCAGTTGTTATTACGTTGTTGTTTTTGTCGTACCTATATACCTAGCCTAATAACAGAACCCACCGTAGTCTAAGCTATAAGGTTCCGTTACATCTAGATAATAAAGGAAATAACAATCTTCTAGTTTGGAAGGATGATATAATCCTATATTAAATGGAAGAACGTTATAGACAATAAACTATTAAATACATCCAACTAGGAAGTCTATTAGCGTTTAATATAAGCTAACTGCTACGCCGCTAATGGAAGCGTAGAGCATTGTTAAGAGACATTTGCCTAGATGTAAAAGGTAATATATAACTATAGTATCTACGTCTAGGTCATCTAGGACCTATAAGCCTTTATTATTTAGGTATTAACACCCTAGGAGTTAAGCTTTAAGGCCCAAAGACAACGGAATGTTAATATTACAGTCTCGCCAAAATTAAGCGTTAGGTCTCAAGAAGGTTCTCAAAATAGAACATTAATAAGCCTTGTCTTGACCTCTATATTATGTAACAGTGCAAGTGTGGGAGAATTGAGTGAGCGACTTGATTTTGAATGTAGCTCTAGAGTCTCTATATATATATAAGGAAGATGCAGGGAATAGAGATAGGTGGCAAGAATTACAAGGGTAAGCAGCTGAAATGGTGAGATATGCAGGGGTAAGCAGCTGAGGTAGTGAGACGGTAGTAAGCAAGTCCGATCTTGGGTCGACAACAGCATAGTACCGGTAGTTGGTTACATATTAACTAGACTAACCTTAAGGAAGCGTATATAGGATTTATACGAGTTATGCTTATCTATAACACCTTCTTAGGAAGAACCTTCCTATATTTTATAACAACGCATAGTAAGGAGAAGGAGACACTATAAGTACTTAAAGATTTTATCTAATGGATTTGTCTAAGGTATAACCTCAAGGTTAACACTATTAGGTTAGATAACGAGCTAGGAAAAAGGAGAACCCTTAAATGGCTATAGACCTAAGGGATTACCTTTAAGCCTTTAGCGCTATATACCTAAGCATAGAACGGTACCGCCGAACGCTTAGGGGGTGTAATTATTGAGAAAGGACGTGTAATAAGAATTGCTGCTAATCTACCACACGACCTATGGAACGAGATAGTTAACTATATAGTTTACCTTTAAGATTGAACGCCACGGGAAAGCAATGGATGGAAATCGCTATATAAAAGGTTCTATACCTACCTAGCAAATGGGAGATTAAGAAAACTATAATTGGCGCACCTAAAAGCCTATGGCTGTAGGGCGTATGCGATAACGTTAGATGCCTAGCTAAAGAAGAAAAGACTAAGCAAGCTAGATCTGTAAGCCTATATTAGCTACCTCGTTAGCTATAACTCTACTAATATCTACAGGATCTAGATCCCGCATAAAGGTATTATTATCTCTACTAAGGATATCATCTTTAATAAAAAGACATTCTTTAACGGCAAGTAAATAGACATCTTAAAGGATCTACACGCCGAATTAGATACGCTGATTAAGAAGATTTAACTCCCTAAGACCTTAACTAAGAACGAGGTTCTTCTGGAAGATAATAATAAAGTATTTAAACCGTTAATTTAAGAGGAAGACGATGACGTTAATAAGCCAGTTTGAACCTTTAATGAGTTAGCAGATCTTAAGCTTATAAGAGCTCTTAAAGATGTGTATTATACGCCACCTCTAATAGAAGAAGACGAAGAATCTCTATATGCCTTTTACGTCGAGTATCCTATGAAGTTAGATACTGATTAGGACACTATTAACTAAATAGGAGATAGGTTTCACACTTAGGGGGTGTTTAATAACTTAGTTAAAGACTTGTTTAAGGAAGCCGGCGATAATAGGTTTGAAGACTTTGTTACTAAAAGGATTACCTCAGCCTATTAAGGCGCCTTTATAGCAGAAAGGAAGTTTAACCTTAATAGTTGACTTAATAACAGCAAGCTGAAATTAGGCAGAATACGTAATATTAGATTATATAGGAAGAACTTACCTCCGCCACCTTAGTTAATTAAGGACCTTAATATATACCCTCTTTAAGATTAGTTCTAAGAGGCTTAATAAGCTTACCTCTAATCCTATTATTAAATGAGGTCGTTTTAAGAAATAAATAAGAAGTATATAAAGGGACAGCAGGTCCTTAGCTTAATATGGGTGTTCATCTATAAGACGGATAAGTATAGATTTCTCCAGAAATGCAAGGCACGCTTAGTAGTATGCGGAAATTAATAGGCCCTAGGAGACCTACCTATAAGAGCTACTATATTAGCTAGTACGTCCTTCCGAACCCTTATGGCGATTACCGCAAAATTTGACCTGGAGACGACATAGATAGATGCAGTTAATGCGTTTATCTATTGCGATCTTAACGAAGTCGTCTATATAAAGCTACCGCTAGGATTTAATAACGGAAAGAAAGATAAAGTACTGCGCTTAAGAAAAGCCCTTTACGGACTATAACGATCACCACTGTTATGGCAGAAGAATCTTATAAGCTCGCTGATAGAATTGGGTTTTAAAGAGGTACCCTAGGAGCCATGCATTATACTAAAAGGTGGAATAGTTGTCCTCTTCTATGTTAATAATATCGTCTTCTGCTATAGAAAGATAGATAAAAAGAAGGCTTAAGAAGCGATTAAGGAGCTAAGTAAGGAATACTAGATAAGTACCCTTAGCGAGCTAAAATGGTTCCTAGGAATCTATGTGATATGTAATTATAGCTAGAGGCTCCTATAGCTATCCTAGGAAGCCTATATTAAGAAAATAGCTAACTAGTATAAAATAGATCTTAGAGGGCGTCTTCTAGACACTCCTATAGTAGAATCGGAAATCCTCCCTACTAATCACCGTATAATCTATCTAATGCGTCTATCCCCTAATATAGACCTATTAGTCCGTCCTATATCTCTACCAGCTTCTATAATGCTATATTAGAGAAAACTGGGTTTAGTACTCTATGTAGCTACTATAACGCGTCCGGATATTGCTTTTGCAGTATTATAGCTAGTAAGGTTTAACTAGGACCTAAGCTAAGAGTATTATTAAGCGGTAGATAGAGTTATCTAGTACCTATATAGTATAAGAAGCAGAGCAATCTGCTATAGAGGAGATAAGGAAGGAATAAACGGTAGAGAGAGAGATAAAGGAATACGCGACAAAGGATAAGATAATGGAAGAGATGGTAGAGGTAAAGCGCAATTATTTATCTATACCAGCGATGCATTATTTGCGGATAACTCCGTTGACAGAAAAAGCTTATAAGGATATATTATAAAGCTATTTAGGGGGCCGATTGCCTGGAGAGCAAATAAGCAGGGTATAGTTATAACGTTAAGCACAGAAGCTAAGTTGTTAGCCCTATTACAGATAGTAAAGGAAGCTATCTTTATTAGTAGGCTGTTTAAAGTAATAACGTTACACCTAAACAAGCCCTTGATTATTAAATGTGATAATACGTAGATACTCTAACTAATTATAAAAGACACAGTAAAGCTAATTATAAAGCTCTAATATATTAATATCCATTAACACTGGCTACGTTAGGAATATGCAATAAGATAAATATGATTTTAATAGATAGCAACAAAGGAGATAATTACTAATGGACTTACAAAGGCCCTACCCAAGCAGAGGTTTCAAAGCTTTGTTAATATAATTGGAATGGTGGATATTAAGGAGTGGCTGAATGAGGAGAAGCAACTGGAGGACCTAAGGGAGAAGGTTAGGGCGAGAAGGAAGGATTTAGACGACATTATGGTTTAATTAATGTATTGATGGACACGAGAAGGTAGTTAGCTTTGACCTTAAAGAGCTTAAAGCTAAGGGGGTGTGTTAGATAATCTGTATTCTCTAAAGGCGTGGGTCACGTGCACGAGTCACGTGCACGAAGATACGTCACTAAAGACACGTTAGATCAAGGTCAAAAACCTTAATTAAGACGATTATTAAGATCAATCCATTAACCTATTTTATCAATGAACTCATCTATCTGAATTTCGTGACAGATTTAAGTAGACTTTAATTTTTACGTTTCGCGTAATTAACATGCAATTTGACCAACTCGACACGCAATTGACCAACTTGACACAATTGACCAACTTAACACGCAATTGACCAACTTAACACGCAATTCAACTAACTTGACATGCAATTAACCAACTTGACACGCAATTCAACTAACTTAACATGCAATTGACTAACTTAACACGCAATTTGACTAACTTGACATATAATTAACCAACTTAACACGTAATTTAACTAACTTAATATGCAATTAACTAACTTAATAACTTTAAAAGCTAACTATATATTTCTTAACACGCAATTAACCTACTTAGCAACTTTAAAAGTTAAATAATATGTAGTTAACCTACTTAATAACTTTAAAAGCTAACTGTATATTCCTTAACACGCAGTTAACCTACTTAGCAACTTTAAAAGGTAACTATATATTTCTTAACATGCAATTAAGGTAAAGTTATATGCTATATATTTAACTATTATATATTATCTAATATAATCTT
>Ga0307507_10001822_pt1 | contig 46720 bp, 12 predicted proteins | sample 7_EM_MG_FD_207223 | JGI IMG/M metagenome (GOLD analysis project Ga0307507, IMG submission 207223) | Populus trichocarpa ectomycorrhiza microbial communities from riparian zone in the Pacific Northwest, United States - 7_EM | ecosystem: Host-associated > Plants > Roots > Unclassified | place...
CGTTATTCCTTTCTCTTCTTTACGCAATGTCTTGTTCCTAGCAAGAGCTATATACCCTCAGATTTAGATAGAATTTATATTGTTCCTTCAAATCTTTCCCGAAGCCTCTTCGCGCCCTTACAATAACACTCTTTTAGTTTGGGTTAAAGTGTTAGAGTATAGGTATAGTGGTAAATATAACTTTTAGATAGGCAAAGGCCTTCTTATATTCCTTATTAAAGATAAAGGTTTTGTCTTTTTGGGTTAAAGCCACAAGGGGTAAGACTAGGGCGGAGAAGTTATTAATAAACTATTAGTAGAAGTTAGCAAATCCTATAAAGGCTCTTATGTCCTTAATATTCTTAGGTTCTTGCTAGTTTATAATTACTTTAATTTTCTTTAGGTTTATTTATATACCGTCTATAGAAATAATAAGTCTAAGGTACAGAACTTCTATTTTATAGAATTTGCACTTATCTATATCTAATTATAGGCTAGCTCCATATAAGGCTTTTAAGATAAGGTTAACGTGTTTCTTATATTTAGTTAGGTTATTACTATATACTAAAATATCGTCGATGTAAGTAGTATAAAAAATGTCTAGGTAAGGTCGTAGGGTATTATTTACAAAATGTTAGAACAAACTTGGGGTATTTATAAGGCTAAATAGTGTTACTAAGTATTTAAATAGTCCATACCTAGTACGGAATGCAGTAAGCCATTTATCTCCTTTTGCGATACAGAGACGGTTAAATACATAGATAAGGTTAAGTTTCGTATAGTAGCGAGCCTTACTTAATTAGTTTAGTGTCTCTTAAATTAACGGGAGCGGGTACCGATTCTTAATAGTAATAGCATTAAGAGCTTAGTAGTCCATATAGAAGTATAAACTGCTGCTAGGTTTCTTAATAAAGATTATAGGTGCAGCTATAGGCGAAGAGCTTGCTCTAATAAATTCTTTACTTAGGTGTTTGTCTAAGTACTTCCGCAGTACTTAGAGTTTATTTTAGGACATTCCATATAGGGGTCTAAATCCTGGCTGTTTTCCTTTTTTAAGTATAATCTTGTGGTTATATAGTTGGTGCTCTACTAACTTATTAGCTTCTTTTTATAAAAATACTTCCAGATGCTTATAATAGCATATTAGTACTTTTATAGTAGGGTTAGTGTGCTTCTTTAGTGCTAGGGCCTTTTCAATATCGGCCATTATAATAGTGAAGATTGTATATTTAGGTTTCCTGGCAAGTTGTGCTAACAGAGTAGCTCCGATTATATAAATATCTATAAAAATGGGGGCGAGTTACCAGCTAGCAACTTCCTTTTAATTATCTACTGTTTCTTATTTAACTTTAGGTTTAGTATTAGGTATAGAGTTAATATTAGATTTAGATTTAAGTTCTTTAAGTATTTTTTTTTTAGTAGAATACTAGTTCTTCTGGTACTTTTATATATTAAGCTTAAGTTTAGGCTTTTACTTGGTTTGGGGTGGTATAGTAGTTAGGGTCAGTTTATATAGTTTAGTATAATTTTTAAGTTCTTAGTGGAATTGGGTAGACTTTTTAGGTATAGGGTAGACATCAGTGGAAATTTTAGACTAATAGATCCTAGTATATTTTTTAGATTTTGGTTTAGGGTCTAAGTAGTAAGTTATAAGGCACTTCTACTTATAATAGAAGGCGGTAAATAGAAGCTTAAGGTTATCCTAATTAATAGTTACCTTATATAGCTTTATCTAAGGTTGTTTAAGTATTACTAAGTAACCTAGGGTAGTAACAAAAAGCCTAATCAGTTCTTTATGGTTTAGGTATTGGAGTCTTAGGAATACTATATAGGTAATACGGCCTAAGATAGTACGTTTACCATCAAATCCAAATACGTTAATATGCCGGTTAAGGGGAATTAGGGTAAAACTATTATCTTATATAAAGATCTTGTTAATAAATCCTATACTACTAGCTCCTGTATTAATTAGGACTTAAGTATTAGCCTATTAATTATTCTGCCAAAGACAACAGTTAATAGTTATGCTATAATCCTAAGAGTTAGAATTCGTAATATCTAGAGCATTTAATAAGATCTTAAGGCAGCGCTGTCCTGGAGAGCAACTTAGCTTTAGGACCTTCCTTTTAGAGGCGACCAGGGTGGGGTTTTTATAGAATATTAGCTATAACTTTATCCTTATAAGTGGTGTTTACTAGATGCGGGGCTAGAGCCATATAAAGATTAGGGACGGTAACTAAAGGATTAGTGCAGTAAACAGTTGCTAGTATTAGCCGTTTATAAATTATATTGGGGCATAGGGACAGAGCAGTATCTTAAGATATAAGCCTTGCTTCCACATTTAAAGCAAAGGCCTAGCTTAATGCGTTATTCTTATTTAGGGGACCCTAGTAGGGCATACTCTAGGGTTCCAGAGTTAATGTCTATAGCGTTAGGGTACTTAGGCTAAGATAATAACTTAGTGGTTATTTACAGAGCTGTCGTATTATATTAAGGAGTAGACTTTAGTGTTAGGCGTAGTATATCATTGTATTATTTATTAATAATATTTACGCAGGCGTTAAGGGCTCCTGGTAGGTCTACACCTATTAGGGAGGTTTTTAGTTTAGGACTTAGGGATTTAACAAGGCTATTAACTAGTATAGAGTTATTCCAGCCTATTTCCTTTACGTAATAGTTAAATTCGGAGAAGTATACTAGAAAGCTTTTTATTTCTTAAGTTATATAGTTTATCTTTCTCTAAGCAATAGCTTGGCAGTTTGGGTTACTGTATATAGCTTTAAGAAGTACAACTAGACTTTATACTAAATTTGGTTAAAGGGGTTTAATAAGGTTAGCTACGTCTCCTCCTAGTTAACTTAGGGCGTAGCAGAGTTAGTTAGCTTTAGTTAGGTAGCAGTCAGCATTACCAGTTAGCTTATTTTTAAGCTAGCTTAGAAATAACCAGAGTTCTTATTATTTACTAATAAATATTAGAGGGTCTGGTAGTTATTCAGATTATTACAGTGCGGTAGTCGGTTTAGGGTAAATAGCTACTATAGGTTTAGGACTCTTATTTTACATATTTATCTCTAGAGAAGGCATTTGGTTTTAGGGCCCTAGTGTAGGCATTTTAAGGGTGCGGACTTCTTCTTAAAGGTCCTTAATTATTTGCAGGTGTCGTACTTCTTATTCAGCTTATTATTAAATTAAAGTGGCTTAGTTCTATGCAAGGGCGTCTATAAAGGACTTCTATATCTCTGCTAATTGTTTTTAGAGTGCGGACATAATGCTAGCAGCTATTATAGGGGCTTTAGGGTTGTTTTGCATTTCAGAGGGTAGTATATAAGGTTAACGCAATATAGTATTATAGAGCAAGCATAAGTGGTGATAATATATAGCAAAGTAGATATTATTAAGCTATGTATATAAACTGCATAATAAAGTCAAGACGTTACGTAAGGAAAAGAAAGTAGGAAATAGGGGGGAAAGGGTACATAACGTTCGCTTAGTTGCTAGGTTAACGGGTACTATACTACACACAGGCAGGGTAGAGCTTAGGTGGCGGTTCTAGTAGAACTTAGCAGAATTTAGCAGTTAGAGGTCCTTAAAGTTGCCAGTTAGCAACTCTAACAGTAGAGACGGCAGATTGCGGCGGAATACGGCAGATTGCTATTAGATTGCCGTCTCGTGGTCAGTCTCCGGTTGTTCAGTCGGTGGAAACAGGTGGACGTGTATAAGGTGTTACGGGGGTGTCCCGTGACAGACGACTAGGTTTATAAAGTAGATAACTTCTTTAAGATACTAATAATATAAGATAATACTAAAGAGTATATATAATGGATTATTAGTAGGATTAAAGACTAATTGCTAAACTAGATTATGCTTAATTAACTTAATAAAGAGTAAGTTACTATATGGCTATAGCTATAAATCTTTCTAAAGGGTTAGACCTAAGATCTGTAGGTTATATAATATAATAATATAGAATAATTCTAAAATGGTATTTAGCTAGACCGTTAAGATTTCTATTAGTTTATAAACTTTATAAAAACTTATACTTAATAAATAGATCTAAAGCCCTTTAAAAATAAGGACGGTAGCATTTATAAAAAGAAAAAGATTAGATTTATCTAGGCTAGAATTAAGCTAGTAATTTATAATAAAATAAAGCGTATAGGAGCCCTATCGCGGATTACTATATATATTAATTTTAAATAAGCGGTTCTAAATACTAAGGATATAGTAAGAAACCAGACCTCTTCTGGTAAGAAGCTAAGGGGTAGCTAAAAGTATAGGCACTCTAGTAGTAATATAGGACAGACCTAGTTTTTAAAGAAGCTGTTCTTAAAAAGAACTTTATAATAGTTAAAGTTAAAAACCTTAAGTAGTGGGAAAAATTCCTATAGCCAACCTAATACCTATTTAATACCCTTATGGGAACACCTTAAAAAGCTAAAAGGAAATTCTTATTAGAAAAATAAGTAGGGAAATAAACGTACTAAAAAACTAAAAAAAGAGAAGCCCTAATTATAGACGTCTCCTAGCTATAACTAGGGCAAGATATAGAAGGGAAAACTCTCTATATTGCTGTTAAGCTAAAAATAATACTCCTTATAGGCGTGATGTGTTAGTTCTAAGCACTATATAATAGCGGCGCCGAAATTAATCTTATATAATATAATTTAGTAAAAGAGTATAAACTTATTTTATTATTAGGGTGGCGGAAACCTATTATAGGCTTCCTAAATAAGCATTGGATTAAACTATATAGCGCCTATAAGCTTATAGTATTAGTAGCCAATATACACAACCGTTCTAAGGTAGTTGGCCCATAACCCTTCTAGGTAGCCAACTTTGTAGGTTATAATCTTATCTTTAGATATTCTTAGCTTGTAAAAGTAGATCTTAAAATACGCTTTAAGATAGGAGCCTTTAAATAGTGGAATAATAAAGAATTAGAAGGGTGTATATTACTAATAAGCTTAAAAGATATCCTAGAAGATATAGCTCTAGGTAAAATAGTATACACTTTATACCTAAAGGAGTATTAAATCTAACCCCTATTCTATAGTAAAATGGGTATAAAGCCTAGTATAAGCAATAACCCTTTTATAACGGATACCCTATAGGGAACTACTAGATAGGTTATAGAGACACTATAAGAAAGCGGCGGTCTTAAAGATCTTATAAGATACTTCTACCGCTATAGGTTACTTTAGCTTAAGCAATACGCGGAGAATATACTACGGCACCTTAAATATTATATTAAGGAATTTCCTACCCTCCACTAGCTACTGTATAAAACTATTTAATATATAGTAGCAACTATATATAAATAGCCACTATAGCGCGCGACGCTACTTATAGGTATTTTAAGGGAGCTCTGGGACCTACCTAATAATATATTATTTATTGCTTAACGTCCGATTTGGATCCCTATTGGGCCCACGCGGACTACTCCTTATATACATATAGGGAGAAAACTCTTTTAAGAAAACCCCGTGATCCGTCTCCCTACCTTTTGGAACTCGCCTATAAGGCGCCTACGAGTCACCTATGGTGCTCTACTACCTTACTTTTTAACCTCCTTGGAAACCACTACTGCCGTAACAAGCCTACGGACGTGCTAGTATCGCAAACTTTGCTCTACTACTGTAGGGTCATTAGGGGGCACCTATTGCTCGCCCCTTTGCCTTCTATTACCATTTCCTTTGTAACCCAAAACTGGTCTAGCATATTTTGGCTAATAAGCCACTAAGTAACCGCCTTAAGACCTTTTTATATTAAGACTAGTGTATTATAGTTCTCTATGCCAGCTACTAAGAGTATAGCTTCTTAGTTAGTGCGTAGGGGGCATAATAGTATTATATGTTTTGGTGTCTGTCTTGGCCAGCCACATTCGCATTTTAGGCTGTCTACTAGGACACCTACCCAGTAGAGCCAATCTTTTAGTCCTATTATCCCTGTTCTTAAGAGTATTGCTATTATATTTTCTGCCTTTATTAGGCCTTCTTAGAGCTCTTAAGTATTTACCCCCTATAGCGTTAACTATGCCACGGCTTGGGTTTCTCTTACCTAAGTTAGCCTCTATACCTTTAACTCCTATACACCTCTCTAGCGTTAGTCCAACCAGTATTATATTACGGAAGATGGTTTTCTAGTGTTCTTTTATGCTCTACTTTAGCTCCTTTCTCTTTCTTACTGTTGTCTTTACTGGCCTCTTACACGTTTCCCTTCCTTCTCTATATAGGCCTAGGCCCTAGCGCAGCACTATTTTTCTTCTACTTTCTTTACCTGTTTCTCTAATATCTTTTCCCTACTTTAGGATTGTTGGTTTGTTCTCCTATAAGGCGCCCTAGGGTCCCTCCATAGTTTATTTAGGCGTGTCTTAATATACTTTATAATATTAGAGTTGCGTTTACTTTGCGCCCTTTATATTACAGTGGCTTTAATATATAGTTATAGGGGGGGAATATTGGCTTCCTTCTTAAGCAGTGCTGTAGCCGTTCGCTTATACCCACCTGTTATACTTTAGAGGCAGGCTATTTAGACCCTTTAGAGTGGTTTAAGGAGTAATTTAGGGGGGCCCTTCTTAGTTTCTCTAATGGCCCAAATACTAGATCTATATATTATAGTTGGCTAGACAACTACTATATATAGTAGGCGTAACCTCTAGAAGCATGGACCCTATATAGAATTGACGATCCTAGATAATATAATATACTGTACTTAGCCCTTATAGGCTGCTTATACCGCATATACGCTCCACTAGAGCTTACTATCTACCTATACTTCTAATACCCTTAGGCCCTAAACTAGTTAACCCCTAAAGCCTTAAATATGGATTATATACTAGAGATCTGCAGATTAGTTACGTTTTCTTATAAAATAGATTAGCTAGTATTTCTCTAGTAAGAATTAGACTCTATGTCGTCTTGCCCATTCTATATAGGTATTATAGGCTTTCTCTAGTGTTCTACAGTTCTTTACAGCTATTGGCCTGTATATATAGTAGTAGTAGATTCTTTGATTAACGTCTAATACGGATCCTATCTAGGCCCACGCAGACTACTCCGTACACAAGGGAAAAGTAATATTAACGGGAAAAAACCCTATAAGCCACCTCAGTAGGATAAAAAACCCCAAATTGCCATGCCTGCATGTAGCCGCGGCCCTACGGGCCTACAGCTACGTCCTCCTCCTTAGATGTTTTAAACTCCTTAGAAACCACTACTTCCTTCTTTAGCTTATTTAGAGCTAGGGTTTACTATGCCCTAGCTAGGCCTTGCTAATTAATTGCCGTATGCTTGTAGTTGTGTCCCATATCTTAACCACCCCCTGTATGCTATCTCTTTTATTGACTATTGCTATATACGCCTTGCCTCCCCCCCCCTAAGGCCTATTAAAGGCGTAAGGGGGATTCATCCGTTCTAATTACCGTAATACTAATAGCGGGATATTGTGTGTTGGGTATCTTTTGTGCCTAGGCCCTAGCTAGGCCCTTTCTAAGGGTTACCACTCCGTTAAAAGGAGACAAGGAAAACCATAGGTCGCAATCCAGGCTGCTAGGTATTTAGTACTTGCAAACGGCGAGTAACCGCATGCTCCGCGGGCGATCGCCCTAGGGGTTAGGAGGGGCCGTATATTTGCTTATTTGTTTGTTCGCGCTTGTCTGTTTGTTAATATAAGGTCGTTAATGCTTTCCATTGGGGTTTTTAGGGATGTTATTAAAAACTGCTTATTCATATTAGATTTTATAGGTGCCCTAGATAGAACAGTGTAGTAGTTATCGTATTGTAGAGGGCTAATAGTAGTGGTTTTCAAGATCTTACCATCCGAAAATTTCTCACCACCGCCCTTGACGCCCACAACCACCACCAGGTCCTGTCCGCACGCTGTGTGACGTCTCTGCGTTGGCTCTGGATCTGAACTTCGAAGACTAGGTTCGTAGCCGTCACCACGTACAGGTGCAGAGTCCGATTTCGACGGATGGCCTGTATATATAAGTAGTTATATATTAGCTAGTAATATAGTAGAGTTTAATATACCTACTTATCTAGGCCTCTACCCCAGTTTTCTAGTGCTTTGGTCCCAATCTATAAGTAGTTAGCTGCTACCACTAATTACAAGGAGTTTTACCAGTTCTTTTAGATATTTTATAACGGTATTACCCAAGTACCAGTCTACCCCCTAGCAGTCTGTATAAGAGTTTCCTCCTAGAGTTAGTACACTTTCGTATAGCTTAGGAGCCTTCTATAGCCTCTAGTTTTATGCCTTTCTTTATTGTTTCCGCTAGCGTAGGCATAAGCTGCCGTTTCTAGGGGTTATAACTCCCATCTTCGCGCCTATTGACGTAATCCTACGGGGGCGTCGTAGCTGCATCCTATAGTATAGTTAGGTTAGGTAGTTATATATTAGCTAGTAATATAGTAGAGTTTAATATGCCTACTTATCTAGGCCTCTACCCTAGTTTTCTAGTGCTTTGGTCCCAATCTATAAGCAGTTGGCTGCTACTACTAATTACGGGGAGTTTTACTAGTTCTTTTAGATATCTTATAACGGTATTACCCAAGTACCAGTCTACCCCCTAGTAGTCTATATAAGAGTTTCCTTCTAAAGTTAGTACGCTTTTGTATAGCTTGGGAGCCTTCTATAGCCTCTAGTTTCATACCTTTCTTTATTATTTCCGCCGGCGCGGGCATAAGCTGCCGTTTTTAGAGGTTGCAACTTCTATCTTCGCGCCTACTAACGTAATCCTACGGGGGCGTCGTAGCTGCATCCTATAGTATAGTTAGGTACACCTTCTACGGACAAGGCCAAGCCACTGCCTCTCCCGCCTAAGTAACTCCTGTTTGCTCCTTAAGCATATCTTACTAGCATGCCGCCCTAGATACAAGCAGTTCTATCTATTAATATACTAACACGCATATCTGTTCTTTTAAGCTATATAATAGTCTCTCTAGCTAGGACGTAATCCTACCTACTTACTAGGTGCATTAAGGGTTAGAGCCTAGTAAAGGGGTAAGGTCCTTAAAGCCAGCAGTGGCTACTATGTACTACGCCCTATAGGAGGCTAGTAGTAATATAGGGGCGCAATATCCTATATACTGCCAGTTCCCGTTTCGCGTTGCCTATAAGGGTCTCCCTATAATAGGCCAACCGTGTCTTATAGGAGAGGGGCTGTAGAGACACTAGGTCCCGCACTAGACAACCTACTCCTCCTTCTCCTACTAACCAAGCTTATGTCCCCTCCTTTTATAAGCTGGCCTATATCTCTAACTGTTAAGTCCTTATCCAACTGGCCTGTGTTTCCCCTACAGCCTCCCCCATATATATGTATTAGGTTGCGTACACTACGCCTATTAAGACCCTCCTATAAGTCGCCTTTTAACGCCATAGGGCCGTTAAAGCTGGCCTATGTTTCCGCTACCTAGAGCTTTGCCTATGTTTCCACCTCGTTAAGCCGTCTAGTCGCCGTCACGTCACCGTCGCGTCACTATCACGTCGCTATCGCTGTCGCTGTCGACCAGGTCGCGTATACCACGCCTATTAAGACCCTCTTTTAAGTTACCTAGGTATACTAGATACCAAATAGGCCCTTATAGAGGGGCCTTAATAAGTTCTCTAGGCATGGCCTTAATAAGTTCTTTGTGGTGGCCTTAGGGCCTTAATAAGTTTTATATAAAATATTTGTAACGCGTTAACCTTAACAAGTTCTTATAAAAAGAGGATCCCTATACCCTTATTGCGTTTCCTTTATAATCTTAAAGCTAGTATAAGCCTAAGGGTGTCCTATTATACGCCTAGGACGCGTCTATATTAACTAGCTAGATAAGGCCAGTTTCGGGCCTAGCTGTAAGCCAGGTAGTTATATATCGGGCGGTTTTCATGTCCTAGTTTCCCTTAATAGGCCTCCCTAGATAGTAGAACGGGAGCTCTAAGCGGAGGCAGTAAGGCTCCTAGTGTTATTAAGGGCGATGCTTTTACGCGTCGCAGGCTTAACACCATAGAGTTAAACGACAGCGCTGCGCGCGCTGCGACGGCTCTCTACCATCGCCTCTACACTTGGCCATTAAGAGGAATAGGATTCCAGATAATGTTTCCACCCACGGCGACGTAAACGCGTGCAGTAGGGCTTTGTAGGCACCTACCTAATAATAATATAAAGAATAAATACAACCCTAATTTATTAAATATTTTAGTAGGCCTAAGGGACTTACTAGGGGTATTTTTAAGCAGGTAAGCTAAAGTCCTTTTATATAACTTAGAATATAATTATATAATTAATTTAGAAAAAGGCAAGCAGCCACTAAACCTTTTTATTTATAACCTCTCTTATAAAGAGCTTAAGATTCTATAAGAGTATTTTAATAGCTTACTAGAAAAGGGATAGATATAGCCTAGTAAGTTGCTAGTAGGCGCGCTAATCCTCTTTATTTTAAAACTAGATAGAACTATAAGGCTATATATAGACTATTACAGTCTTAATAAGATTATAATTAAGAACCGTTACCCACTACTACTAGTTAGTAAAATGCTAAATTGACTATCTAAGGTAAAGATCTTTATATAGCTATATTTATAAGACGCCTATTATAGGCTCTATATTAAAAAAGGAGATAAGTAAAAAACCGTTTTTAAAACCTAATATAGCTACTTTAAGTATCTAGTAATGTGAGGGCGCGAAGAGGCTTTGGGGAAGATTTAAAGGAACAATATAAATTCTATCTAATCTAAGGGTATATAGCTCTTACTAAATACAAGACGTTGCGTAAAGAAGAGAAAGGAATATAGGAAACTTGTAACTAAATATTTAGGGTCTTAGCAATAGATGTATAGGCACAAGCCCATGCGGATTTTAATAGGTTTTAATTAAATTCTATTATATTAGTGGAATTTAGTGGAATTTAATTAAGTTGGCGGAATTTAGCGGAATTTAATTAACTTTGGTAGAATTTGGCAGAATTTAATTAAAGTGTTAGAATTTATCTATTAAGTATTTTACTAAGACATTCTTACTATAACTAGGCTAGTCCTATTATAGTACCCCTCCTTTTAACCAAAGGTCCAAATAATTTAATTTTAGTTAAGATTTATAACCTATTGCGTGTTATATAATCGCGTTATAAGCGTTATAGTGTATTTTAAGTTCTTTTTAATTTTAAGTTTCCTACTATTTTATTTTATATATTTATATTAGGTGGTAATTATTTACCTTTATATTATATCTATCTAGCTAAAGCAGGCTATAAAGGATGGTTTTTATAGAATTCTTTTACTAAGGAAGGCGCGTTGGCCTTAATCTGGTTATAGATTTTCTAGGTTTATATTTTATACCTTTCCACTTAATAAGAAGTTTAAATTATTTAAATTATATTTTCCATTATATATTATTAATTAAGTTAATAAAGTACAAACTGTTACTATTATTGATAATTATAGGAGGTAGTAGTGGGATTTTATAAGTTATAGGATTATCTTTTAAAGGTTATAATAAGCTTACGTAAAATATTAGGTATATTTTTATTTTAGTTAGTAGTTTAAGCTTATAGACATATAGGCTTAGTTTCTTCTTAATTTAGTACAGGCCTATAAACTTCTAATTAAGTTTCTTTAAGGGCTGTTAAGTCCATAGGTTTTGTGTATTTAAGTAAACTATATTATCTTTCTTAAAGTCCTATATAGGAGCTTATCCTTTATTTACATGCCATTCTTATACTATTTAAGCGTACGTTAATTTACTATATAATAGTTCCGTTAATTACTTTATTTAATTAGCAAAGTTATATATATTAATTAACTAGATCCATTTAATTGCGGGTCCTATTATATTAATTTTAGGTTATAGTTTAAATCTAAGTTAAGGGTTTTATCTGTAGGTTGCGTAGAATAGCGTTATACCTATTAATATATTTATTATATTATTTGCGGTAAACTTAGCTAAAGGCAGCCATTTTTCTTAGTCGTCTTATAGGTAGGAGTGGTATATTTATAGGTATTATTCTATAATTACGTTTATAATTTTAGTTTAACTATTTATCTCTAGATAAAATATAGTTAAGAGTTATATTTAAATACTTAACTATTTATATAGAGCTTGCTAGAAGTCTAAAATAAACTGGCTTTTATAGTTAGATATTATTAAATTAGGAAGTCTATAGGGATTATATATTGTATTTTTATAAGGCGGTTAATAACTACTATAATATTTATAAACCTATTACTATTAGGCAAGTCAACTATAAAGTTAATTAAGATATTGCGCTATCTTTGCATTAGAATTAGTAGCAGTTAAAGTACTCCTTACTTCTTTATATAAGTGTCGGAATGTTAGTTATGTGACGTGGTTACGGGACCACGAAGCGAGACTAGCTAATCTGACCCTGGAGCAAACCCCTATTTCTAGACATCAATTAACTACCAACTTCAACACCGCATATGTACCACTACAAGTGATATTCGTGCACGTTAATAATGCGAGTATACTGACACTGATCAGTAGACGTATAGATTAGGAAATACGCAATAAGCTAGAGCTTAAGAACCGTACTAGAAACAGTACACGGATCGCCTAGCCTTGTCTATTTTAGTTAAAAAAGAAAGCTATATTACCCTTAAAGCTTGAGACCACGTATTAGCTTAACTGCTGACGCGTCAGATCGCCTAGAGAATTGTATCTTTACTTGGAGAAGATTACGACCTCCCTTAAGCTTAAGAGAATTTGTACTAGCCTTACAGCCAATATAACAGATCGCTAAGAGAATAGCAGTCTTGCTAAGAACACTTTACAGGCCCAACGGCTGTAAAGTACGTATACACCCCTACACCTTAACACCCCTATACCTTAACACCCTTACCTTAATACCCTTACCTCGACATCCTTAACCTTAACCTTAACCTCGACCTCAAACTATAACACGACAATATGGAAATTAATTAGAAGGAGAGAATTGCCAAGTACGGTAACGGAATTAACTTAGAGACGGCTACAAATAACGATCTAATGGAGTATATGGAGACTAAGATATACCTATACACACAATCCAACCTTACAGACTATTTATTGTGGACAGTGTTTTAAGAAGACTTTAAGGACTTTATACTAGAGCTCTTTACACAAGTACGATTTAATACTAGAATGGGAATCCGTAAATACCTAGTTAAGAGAGGAGTATATATTATTAAGCAAGATAAGAGATACTCCCTTGGCAAGGTGCTAACGGACGTTGCTAATAAAGAAGAGTTTCACGAATGGACGGATGAGGAGCTTATCGCGGCCCTTACAGAGGTAAAGCCAATAATTATAATAACCTTGCAAGATTAACTTAACCCTAAATTAGATACGCTTGCCGTAGTCTTACAGACCCCTAAATTAGCTCAGCCTACAGCTACAACACCGTCTAGTACGTAAACACCTATATTTACGCCTCCGCCCCAGCAATCTATACCCCAGCAAGCTACACCAGCTGCTACCCAACAGCAAGCTATACCTACCTCTACCTAAGATTAACTGCTTACCCTCCTCACTTAACTCCTATAGACGCAGAATTAGCAATTATTACCTACGGCAACTGCCTCTACCCTCCCTCTAGCAACTGGTGCTTCTACCCTACTTGTTCTTCCGCCTGCCTAGCCTATAGCTACAGCTACAACGCTATCTAGAACGTAGATACCTACCCCTATAATACCTTAGCAAGCTGCACCAATCGCTACCTAGCAGCAGCCGCAGTAACCGCAGCAGCTATATATATATACACCACCTAAACCAACCGCGCCTAGCGTGGAGCAAGGACCTAGGCAAGGACCTAGATACAGCAAGGAGGTAGCCACGATTGTAAAGATCTATACGGACGACCAAAAGTACAATAGAGTTAGCGACAGCTTTAACTTTAAGTTAACTATCTTCTATAACTTCTGCAAGAGATCTAGCTTACTACTAAAAGGCTACGCAGTGGCATTTCCTAGCATGCTAAAAGGGCTTGCTTAAGACCACTACTACTACAGCAACCTTAAGTTAAGATCTTTTACTAAAGCCTGTAACTATATGCGATAGTTCTTTAAAGGGCCAGAATACTACCGCAAGAACCTTATAGAGTAGAACAGCATAACCCTCTAAGGAGTTATAGACGAGAACCCTAATAAGTCAATCTATTAGAACTTCCAACTACTTATAGATAAACTGCTAAAGTAACGTTATAGACTATACCTAGACTTCCGTATAAACCGTATTTTTACGAATAAGTTAGTTACTGCTTGCTAGGGAGTGCTAGTATGCCGTATTGCTGTCTCTAACCCTTTAGAAGACCTTTTTTAGTTAATTAGCAAACTACAATCCTCTATTATTGCGTGGGAAAAAGAACACCCCTTATAGGCCCTAATAAGACCGTCTTACCAAGCCTTTTTTTACGGATTGACGCTACCATTGAAACGACTAGAGTTGAGACTGAAACACTAATTGCTACGGTAGTAATCGCTCTTATAGAACCAATGGCAGACTAAAGGCCAAGTGCTATGTCTATAAGAAGGAGGACTGCCGTTTATGGAAACACTTAGAAGAGGAGCGTAGTCGGTCCAGAGATAACTACAGGAGACGCTTTATTAATATTAAGGGCCGTAATAAGGGTAACTTCAACAACCACTTTAAGCAATACGTCGCTGCTTGCAAAAGAGATAAAGATGAAGATTTAGACTTTAAAGCCTACACATAAGACGCTAATAACTCTGGGAGCAATGCCAGAGAACCTAACAATAGTTCTGCCTATATTACTACCTTTAAAACACTTACTATAGAGGAAGCAACCTCTATAAGTGTAGAGCTAGCTAATAAGGCTTATATACACCTACTTACGGCTTTAGAACTTACCACGGAGTCTGCTATAAAACCTTACACGGAGACTAACCCATTTACCTATAAGACAACCACAACTATAGCGTTATAATACACCTTAACGGTCTTTATAGGAATCATAATTAATACAGGTGCTTTGCGTAAGTCTATAGCTGGCTACAGCCAATTCCAAGCCCTATAGGCCGTAGATAAGTCTATAAGTCTTAATACGTCAACTAAGGGCCAAGTAACTGTCTAATTTGGGATTGGAGCCTCTACGTCTATTAGAACCATAGACGTCAACAGCCCTATAGGCAAGGTATAATTCCATATCGTTAAAGCAGATACTCCTTTCCTACTTTACTTAGCAGATATGGATAGACTCTATATCAAATACGATAACCTAAAGGACGTCATTATCACTCGCACTAAAAAGGTGCCAGTAGTTAGACGATTTGGCCACCCGTTTCTTATATAGAGCTTCTCTTTATAGTTTTATCTGGTTAAGTCTTTTAACGCAAACCCTTGCTATTTAACTAACGTAGAGCTACGACGTCTACACCGTCAATTTGGTTACCCGTTAGTTAATAGACTGCAAAAGCTTCTTAATAAGACTGGCTACGGCCATAATACTAATAGATCTGCTATTAAAGAGCTAACTAGACTCTGCTACTACTACTAGAAGTTTAGCAGATCTCTAAGTAGATTTCGCTTTACCTTACGAGACAACATTAATTTCAACTACAATATCATCGTCGATATTATGTATATCAGCGGCTCCCCCCTACTATACGTAGTCGACGAAGCAACTTGATTTTAAGCTGGCAGATAGCTATAAGATATCAGCGCTAAGCACACTTAGGACATTCTACGAATGTGCTAAATTGATAGCTATTTAGGACCACCAGACTTAATTACTACAGATGCTAAAAAGAACTTTATTAGTAAGGAGTTTAAGCACTATGCTACTACTATAGGAGTAACTATAAAGTCAGTTCCAGTCAAATCACACAATTCCATTAGAATGGTAGAGCGCTACTACAGTCCGCTACAACGAGCCTACCAAATCATTACATCTAAAATCCCTGAAATTAGCAAGGAGATGGCCCTATAAATGGCTTTTAAAGCTATTAATAACACGGCTAGCCTAGAAGGCCTAGTCCCTATACTCCTAGTCTTTGGAGCCTACCCCCAAATGGTTGAATTGGACGCACTATTACCTTCAGTCGCACAGCGAGCTGCGGCTATTAGGAAAGCAATGGTAGAAATCTAGAAGCTACAAGCTGAACAACAGATCGCTGACGCTCTTAATACGCAAAATGGACAACGAACTAACGCTATTCACGGCCTCCCACCTAGTTCGCCTGTCTTAGTCTGGAGAGAAGGCAACACTGGCCAAAGCGGTTATTGGGACGGGCCATACATGCTGCTTGCCGTTAACGGTAAGACCTGCACCATGAAGCTACCAAATGGGCCTACGACCTTCCGCTCTACGGTTATAAAACCTTACCTACTAGACCTATAAGACTTAGTTAAACCACGAGAGTCTGTTAAATTAGCTGAACTAGTACCTATACTAGCTAAACCTTAATTGTTACCTAAAGCTGAACCACAGCTACCGCCAAAGCGAGGTAGAGGTCGCCCCCGCAAATACCTATTGCTTACGGCCGTCGCAGACACGGCCAGACATGGGAATAAGCAAGCTGGCTTGCTAGATTGGCTTGCTTGCTTGCTGACTAATCAAGCAAGCCAGCAAGCTGGAAGGTCTATTTTGGGCAAGCAAGCAAGCCAAAATGAGGCTCAGCTTGCAAGCTAGCTTACCCGCTTGATAGGAAATATATATACTAGATTTTAGTTAAGAGTTAAATCTTATAATACACTTTTGGTGGTAATTTCAACGCGTGTAATTGTTTTTCTGCGCCAAGCATTCTCGCGCTCAAAGTCGCGATCTATATGCAAGGAGATCTCTCTACCAAACCCCCCTAAAACACTACCACAATTACAGCTATCTACTAGCCCTTCTATCAGTAATGCCTTAGGATCTTACCGAAGCCAACCTAAACGCGATAGCCACTCCAACGCCTACAATTACACTTTCCGAAGCTGTCACTCCAGACGCGTCTCCACCGCCTTCAGATAATACTAACTTTGAGAGAAACTATAATAGGATTAACTGGGGCCGACTTAACTAATATTAAAAGCTATTTAGAATCTTAGAGAGGAATACAAGCTTTATTTACTAGTACGGATATTAACTTCAACATCACACCAGCAAGCGACTATTTTGGGAATATAAATATTACTATCAGCATGTTATACCTGGTGGCCAATTTAATATTACCTCTGCTACTTCTTCTGCCTCCCAACACCTTGCAGAAGAGAGGGAAGGCCATGGTTACAATAAGCAAGGCGTAATTGAATTCACAAAGAAGCGGAAGACAACAATTCTTAAAGTACTTAATAGGAAGCATAGAATCTCTCAAGGCCTCGCAAACGATCTTATTAGCGGCTTTAATAAGAAGGCCTTTCAGCAAGCTATAATTAAATGGATTACCGATAATAATTATCCTCTATAAGAAGTTAAAACACCTTCCTTTTATGTTATAATAGCCGCTGCCAATTGCGACGCAGAGCGGTGGATTTGGAAAAGCTATAAGTTAGTTCGGCTTCATATAATACAGGACTACAAGGCCTACCAGCTAGCTGTAATTAAGGAGCTTATAAGCGCCCGTTTAAAGCTTTATTTCTTATTTAATGGCTGGACTACACGCAGTGGCAAACACGCTCTTACTAGTGTATATATTCACCACCTTAATCGCAAAGGCTAAATTGTTAACTACTTGATTGCTTTACCAGAGCAACTTGGCCGTTATATAGGAATTAACTACGCTTAAGTAATTAATGACATCCTCACTTGTTTTAACGTCAGTAGTAAGAGGCTTGGCTATTTTATTACTGACAATACCGCTAATAACGGCACCTGTATAGATTATCTATCTACCAAGTTTAGCTTTAAGAAAAAGGACCGTTGGATTTGGTGCGCGGCCCATATCCTCAACCTTGTAGCCCAGTCGATTTTATTTAGAAAAGATAAAGAAGCATACAAGAATAAGGATTTAAATATACCAGTAAGTTAATTAATAAATCTTTACTTCCTACTCTCTTACTAACTTCTACTAAACAGGACGAAGAACGCTTTCTTAAAGAATGGCGAAAAAAAGGTCCTCTTGGCGTTCTTATTAATATCCTTAACTCTATCAATACACCTCAGCTTTATTAACTTTTTAAAGAGTACCAGCGATAGGAGCAGGTTACTGCACCAGAGGCTAAGGGCAGAATTCTTAAAGTAGTAAAGCCAGTCAAAACCAGATGGAATAGTTATCACAACACCTTCGCCCAAGCCGTCCTTCTTCGCGGCCCAATCGATTTAATTACACAATATATAATTCGGAAATATAATAAGGAAGTGGCTCCTCTAATAGCTAAAGGAAAGAAGGTACCTCTACCTCCACTACTTATTATAGGCGGAGCGTTAACCTCTGACAATTGGGACGTCATTATTAACTACATCAACATTCTATTACTAATTCGCGAAGCTACCAAGATGCTTAAAGCTAGAGGCAAATCGGGCCTACATGGCGCGATTTGGGAGGTAATTCCTATACTTAATTGGCTGCTTAACCTCTTTAAAGAAAAGAAGGCCTAAGTAGCTAAAGCAATAATAAAAGGCTATCCTAATTAAGAACCAATTAAGGATTACTACACAATTAACCTTAATCGCGGGTGGTTAAAACTGTAGAAGTATTTTAAGAAACTTAACAAGACTCCCGTCTACTACGCAGCTGTTCTACTTCATCCTTTATACAAAAACTTCTGCAAATATGCATAGGCAGATCGCCTAGATTGGCTAATTAAAAACGACTCAGCTTTTCTTAAGCTTTAGCTTTAATATAAAGCTAAACCAGAGACCTTAATTACGTCACCAACTTAGTCACTAACTCAGCGGCAAAAACCATCGCATGCGGCGTCTAGTAGAGACGACTACATTTAAGCCAACACTCGTGGCTCTCAAGGCCTTATTAACCTCAATAAGTACAAAGCTTGGAGAGTTCAAGAGCCTCTCAATCACAATTATCCGCTTGCGAGCGATCCTATATTATATTGGTGGCAGGAGCGATCAACTCAGCTAAAGCTCTCAAAGATGGCTCTTAATATATTAACAATACCAGCTATAAGCAATAACTGCGAACGAGCCTTTAGTGAAGCTGGTGATCTTTTAGAGCCATATCGCTTAAGGCTTCGGCCTGATCTTATTACTGCCTTACAGTGTAATCGTAGCTACAAAAGGATAGGCTTTAAAAGATCTAGTACGGATAGTAAGTGAGCCATAATCTATATAGGCAATAGCTAACATCTAGGTGCTTCAAAAGTAGAAGCCTTATCACTAGAGCCTCTCTTAAAGTCTCTCTTAAAGTCTCCCTTAGAGCCTCGCTTAAAGCCTCCCTCAGAGCCTCCCTCAGAGCCTCCCTCAGAGCCTCCCTCAAAGTCTCGCTCAAAGCCTCCCTCAAAGCCTCCCTCAAAGCCTCCATCAACGCGTTCCTCAAAGCCGCTCTCAACACCTCGCCAAGCTTTGCGATAACTACCCCTACGTAACTACATTATATAACTACGAGTCGGGCCGTGGAGGAGAGATTTTGGGGTGGCCTACAGCCTCAATTTTATATATAACACCAAGACTTCTATACAAAATTCAATCAAGCGGGCAAGCAAGCCAAGCAAGCCAACAATTTTGGCCAAATAAGCCAAGCAAGCAAGCTCAAGGTGTTAAAAATTACAAGCCAGCAAGCTGAGCCTGCTTAGCTTGGCTCGCTTGCTTATTCCCAACTCTGGACACGGCTATTACGGACGCTACGATAGACATAGATGCCCTTACGGGTGATATTGCAGATATAGCCAACATCGCTATCTACTTGCAGGACAATAATACCGCAGATATAGCTAATACTACTATTTACTTATAGAACGATGGTAACACCCAGTTCAGCGCTTTACGGCAAAAGGAGGTTACAGGCCTACTTAAGAAAGGCGTTTTTAAGATTATTAAGCTATATAATATGCCAAAGGGGGTCAGACTCTTTAATTCACGGTTTGTTAATGAGATTAAGAATAAGGGAACTGATAAAGCCTTCGAGAAATCACAACTTGTTATATAGGCTTATAATAATTTAGAGAAAGAGCTAGTCCTTACTTAGTTACTAACAATTTAACAAGTTAGCCAGCGGCTAATTCTCTATATTGCTGCTATGCTACCGCAGATATAACTCTACCTCTAAGACATTTTACAAGCCTACGTCCAGTCTACTACAAACCTAAACCGCGAGTTCTACGTATAACCACCACACAAGCTAAATAAATAATTGGGAATTAATAAGGACTCCGTTCTAAAGGTTATAAAGCCACTTTATGGAGTTCCTAAAGCTGGAAACCACTGGTTTAAGACCTACCATTTACACTACGTTAATCAGCTGCAAATGGACCAGTCTACATACAACCCTTACTTGCTCTACAGCAACAAACCTTTTAGAATTGTTGGCTTATAGACTAATAATACGCTGTTCCTTATAGATGACACCTTTGTAAAGGCTAAACAAAGCGAACTATATAAGGCTAAATTTATAGCTAAGGAGCGAGAGTAACTAACCACTGATACACCAGTTAAGTTTAATGGAGGACTTATTTAATTGGCATAAGACAAGAGTATTACGCTAATATACAAGCACCAGTGTGAGAACCTTAGTGTAGTTAACACTACGCCGGTAGACAGCACTAGCTCCAGAGAAATTACGCGCGGCCTACTTACGCTAAAGGACTAGTATATCGCTTAACGCGCTAGAGGAGCCTATATCGCCTCAGTCTGTTAACTAGAGGCTTTATTTGACTTATCCTTTACTGCCTAGGTAACTAATCCTAAAGAGGCAGACGCGAAGGAGTTAAATAAGCGCCTAAGTTGGTAGATTTAGAACTTATATAGAGGTCTTAAGTTTATTAAATTAGAGGCTAAGACCCTACAGCTCTTAGTCTTTATAGACACTTCCTTTACCAATAACAAGGACCTCTCTTTGCAAATTAGCTACGTTATCGTACTAGCTAACGCAACTAAGAAGGCCAATGTCATCCATTAGAGCTTAATTAAGTGTAAAAGAGTTACTAGAAGCGTTCTGGCTTCTAAACTCTATAGAATGGCTTACAGCTTTAATATCGCCGTTGCTATTAAGTCTACGGTAGACAAGGTCCTATAGATCAACCTCCCGCTTGTGCTTTGCACCAATTCTAAGTCGCTATACAACTGTCTCGTACAACTCGGAACCACACAAGAGAAGCGATTAATGATTAATATAATATGCCTACGACAAGCCTACAAACGTCGGCAGATTATAGAGGTTAAATGGATTAATAGTGAAGCTAACCCTGTGGACGCGATAACCAAGGGGAAGCCTTGCGTTGCCCTACAGTGACTTATTAACACGAACCAAGTTAATATACAGGCTATAGGTTAGGTGGAGCGTAAGGAGCAATAAAAGGTGGTTTACGGGTTATAATGGTGCTAGGGTACACCACCTACCATATTCTGCGGACCCTAAATTTAACCAGCCAATCAGGATTTTCCATCCCCAGGATGGAAAATCGCTATTGGCTCGCTTACCACTAGCGCCTTAGCGGCCCTCGCAATATGTCAACCTGCTACCCCTAACGATTCTTCTCCTTCTTTTCCTTAGCTTAGTGTCCCCGTAATACAGCATTCTACAAGCTTTAGTTTAGAGGTATTGGTACAAGCCGTAACACTAGTTATACAATTACGGACCTATAAGAGGAGCATAGAAACTATTGCGTATTGATTAGATCTTTAGCTATTACATATATGCTACAAATAGTCTAGAAATAGGCTTGGCTTTAAAGTGTAGATTAGTCTTCTTCTTAGAGTTGCTCTAGTGTCGGAATATTAGTTATATAACGTGGTTACGGGACTATAAAGCGAGACTAGCTAATCTAACCCTGGAGCAAACCCCTATTTCTAGACATTAATTAACTACCAACTTCAACACCGCATACGTACCACTACAAGTGATATTCGTGCACGTTGATAATGCGAGTATACCGACAATAAGAGGTCTTTCTATATATATATATTCTATATACTTAAATATATTTTTATACATAGTTATACATTATAGGCTAATAGTATGCTTATTAAATAATTTTATAAGTCTTTATATAGCTAGGATGCCCTATTATAGGGGAGTTATATATAAATTTAAGTATTTTAAATTATAAAGGTTTGGAATTTGGAACTACTATCTTCTATTAATAGTATAATTAATTATTTTAAATTTTGCATTTAGCAAGTATAATATTTTTATACTATTATTTTCCTATTTAAATTGCTTTTATTATATTAATTATCTATATATTATTCTTATATTTGTATTCTATTAGCTTATTAATTTCTATTTCCCATTTATTAACTTCTAATTTATTTCTATTAAGTTCCATATTTAGAAATATAGGATATAGTTTTTTAAAATATTTAGGGGGCAATAAGATTTATAAATAATTTATAATTTATTTCTCTAAAGTATTTACAGGTAGATCCTATAATTATTATATTAATATATTAGGCTTCTAATTAAGTTTGCCTAATTAGTATATAATCTTAAAGTTAAATTATAAGGGGTATTTAGCTTAATAAATTTGGCGCTATATTAATTATTTTATAGTTATAAAATACTATAGGTTTTTATAGTCTATTAATATATATATTGGGAATAATAATTCTTTAAGCTTGTTGGTTACACAAGGGGATATTACGTAGCTACGATTCGTAGATAGTATAATGGTTATTCTTCTTTTTAATAGGAATAAGGAAAGGGGTAAGGAACTTAAGGTTCCTCACCACGCTAGGGCCACGTCAGCACGTGACGGCAACATGCCTAGCGTAATAGCAGCTTGCCTTATTCCCAACACTGGCAACTCTTCTTTTTGTGGTTACTATCTATATATAGATAAATAGACAGGATGCGATAATACTAGACAGTGTATAACAATACCAAACAATATGCGACAATACTAAACAATATGCGACAATACCAAACAATATGCGACAATACCAAATAATATACGGCAATACCAAACAATATGCGACAATATGCGACAATGCGGCAGTTGGCAGATAATATAAAGACGGGTAGGCCATTAAGGCGCTAGTAGTAAGCGAGCCAATAGCGATTTTCTATCCTAGGGATGGAAAATCCTAATTGGCTAGTTTAAATTAGGGTCTATAGAATGTTATACTCCTACTCCCTTTTAACCTAACCTTTAACTCGTATATGTAGAGTATTTATGTTAATAAACGTTTCTAGAGCCTTATTTGGGTTTGCCTTTATTATTACGTCTACTAGGTTATCTTAACCATTAATCTATTAAATCTTAAAGAGTTTTCGCCGTTTGTAGGATTAATAAAGTGCTATAATATTAATTATAAGGCGCTTCTCCTTTATAGTACCAAGCTTAACTAAGCACTTATAGAGGGAGTATAAATCGGTGCATATGATTATAGGGATAATAGGAAGTTTAAGTTAATCTATAATTATTTTTAGGGTAGTTCCAATTGTAATTGCTATATTAACTCCGCTAACCATTCCATATATCTCTAACGCTAAAACACTTTAGGTGACGCGTTTGCTCTTAGTTAAGCTCTAATAGATAAGGTTGCTATGGATTATAAAGTTATTCTCTCTAGTAAACTTATTCGCGATAATAATTTTATATCCTAGCTAGGAGCTAAAATCTTTATTGTTTATAAACAATCTATTAACAAATATAAAGAGCTTAGCGGTAGGAAGATTAATAGGTACGTAGTATAGGCCCCAGTTGAGATAGTTTATTTGCCAGGAAAGGCATTTATTTAGGGCAAGAACGTTATCCTTAGTTAGTTTCTAGTGTTGGGCGGCAACAGAGAGATTAAATAAAGCCTTAGGTTAATAGATAGAAGTAATATAAGCTCTGTAAGCGCGTTACTCCATGTATCCTTGCTTTGGAGAATTAGCGTTAATAATGTTAATCTTCTTACCTTAACCCTTCTGGCGCAGAGTAATAGAATCCTTGTTTAGGGAGAGGATGCATCTATTAAAGAGTAATGGTGTTATTAAACTAAGCTTTTCCTTTGGCTTTGCTATAAGATTTGCCTTTACTAGCTCGTCTTCTTTAAGAGCTAAGAATTGGTCGTCTCCTAAGATAATTATATTATTAGTTTGCATGCCAATAATTCCAAATAGAGTTCCCGTAGTTGTAATAAGGAAGCAGGGATTGAATATAGAAGTAGTTATTAAAAGCTTCTCTTTATAGTGCTTGCTATAGGTAGCCTACCAGTAAGTTCCTGCCTCTGCAATCCTATATAATGGCTTAAGCATAACCATAATTGTATCTTTAGGATACTGGTAGCAAATTTGCTTTAGAAGGTATACTAATATTAAGCGCTAAAGGTGCGTCTCTAATTGGGTATAGGCTTAAGTAATATCTTATAAATAAACCGCCATTCTATTCTTTATTAAGGAGGGAGCTAGCGTAATAATAACTCGCTAACTAGCTCGTTAAATTGTAGGAGACTACGTAAGAATTACCTCCTTACTATTGTTGTTATAGCCTTGGATGACAAGCCTTAATTTCTTAAATGGGGCGTTAGTAGCTTTGCCCTTAATTTTGTTAACTATTCTTAACTTAAAGATGCAAACTCTATTGAACTTAGTAGGGTTATACTTCTTAAATTTAAAGACTCCTTTTGTGATAAGACCCTTGATCTCCTGCTTGTTAGATACTTAAAAAGGAGCTCCTAAAGTTGTAATACAACCTTCCTTTTAGAGCTGTTTTGCGAGTTTAAAGTCATCCTTCTCCTTGGCTGTTATAAAGGCCATTAATAACTTAACTCCATTTTTAATAGCGGTAATAAATTACTCTTCAAAATTAATAAGATATTGGCGATTTTATAATCCCTTCGGGCGACCTCTACCGCGTCGTGGTTATGGCGTATCTACTAATATTATATTGGGATCGTAGTCGCCTTCTAGAGTACGTTAATTGTGGTTCTCCTCTAGGGCATCTTCTAGGGTATCCTACAAAGGCTTAGAACTGTTATCTTTGTAGTAAGGCTTAATAATAGTTAAATGGAATTAAGTGGGTCTGTGAGGCATCTAAATAGTGCAAGTCTGGCCATTAATTGCAATAAGTTAATATGGGCCTAACTATCCTCCCTTTTTACGCCATACGCGTACCTTAGACTGGAGTGGCAGATTGAGCGTAGTTAAGGTATTTAGGCCATTTCTCATTCCTAGTGCGTTGTTGACTTGGTATATGGCGTAGAGACGTTATACCTTCTTTGTTACCTTGCGAATAGCCTTAGCTCGTTACACAACGGAGGGAGATAGTGGAGAATTGTCAGTTATTTGAGGGTAGGCGCCGAAGACTAGCAATATAGGTATAAGTCTATCTGGGCTAGCAGAATTGTTAATAGCTTTAACAGCTATTTATAAGGTAAGTTTTTTGCTAGCGTCCTCTAGTTCTAAAGAGATAATCTTATATGCGCGGCGTAATAGCGCGTGATATTGCTCCACTTTTCCAATATTATTATATGCCTTAATAGGGACTTCCTTGACCTTAATTGCCATTGCCTTTGTCTATTGTTAAAACTCTATAGATAAGAAGTTCTTTCCTATATTATAGACGATTTGATTAGGGGGTCCTAGGTAGACATTAATTTAGTATAACTAAAGGGTATCCTATGCGTTCCTAGCTGACATATCCTTTAAGAATTGTGCGGCTTGGAAAGAGGTTGAGAAGTTAATAACTTGGAGTACTGGCTTACCGCTAAGATATATAACGTTGACGATGATACAGAAGTTAAAGTCGTAGTTATCTTTAAGGGTGAACTTAAATCGGCTAGGGGACTTCTGGTTTATTTGGCAGTAATAGTAATACTTTATAAGATGCTTAATTGCCTTAACCTTAACTTTATGGCCTGCTCGCTAAAGAACCCTAAGTAATTAATAAACGGATGGGTGGCCAAAACGATGGTATAGTTGGCGTAATTCTAACTTAGTTAAGTGGCTCTAAGCAACACTCTTTTCTAGTTAATAAAGGAGCAACTAGGGGTAACCCTATTTGCGTATAATAGGCACCCGATTGTCTCCCTAAATAAGTATATTTTTAAGGTTATTAAGCCTAACGCCTAACTTATCTATATCTTTAATGTAAAATAGAAACGGAGTGTTTATAGGAATAATATAGAAAGTAATATATCCTAAGGGGGTTTAGACCCTAATTGTGCTAAGAGAGATTGTAGTACCTTTACTAAAGCAAATTGTATGTTGGCCTGCCGTTAATTGGTTAATCTGAATAGAGCTATTAAGCTATTAAAGGGCTTAAACTTAAGGTTCTCCTACTATAGATACTCCTACGGCTCTAGTATCCGGTATAATACTATAGAAGACGTTCGCCGAGTATCTATTATTAAAGGAAAACGCGGAGCTCTCCTTTGGCTTATTAAAGATATCTGACTTCATAATAAAATGGAGCATAGATTAGTCATTAAGAATAGTAATGGTTTGTATACCATTTACCTTACCATACTTAGTAAAGTATTGGTTAGGAGAGTAGTCCTTAATTTCTATATCTATAAGGAGCTGTTTGACCTTATTAACCTTACCCTTAAGGTCTTCTACGCCTTTGTATTAAACTAGGAAGCTTTAAAAGTAGGCTATAGTGACCTTGCGATTTCTAATATTTCTTATACTTTAACGGAACTTGTTATATGCCTCTTTTCGCTTATTAAGGGAGTGTCTAGTTAACTAGCACTTTGGCTTCTTATAAATATAGCACTTCTTTTAGCGATTACTTTGAAATGAACCTCTATAAGGACCTCCACAGTTGCCTTATAGTTGACGTTAATTATACCCTCTTCCGTATTCCCTACTACGGCTACTATATGTTTGATCAGTCTAGTTGTAATTGTGTTAGTTAGGAATACTTGTTTGGGTAGGGTTTTTGGTATAGAGCTGTTAAGATTCTTATGTTCGCATTATAGTACCTATAGCGGAGCGTAGCTTAGTATATACTCCTTTAAATATATCTATAGGTTTATATAGCGCTAAGTTATACTTAGGAATGCTATAGCATGCTAAGATAACCTAGTCCCTTAGGCTGTTCTTATTTTAGTAGGTTTTAGTAAGGCCATATTAGATTTTCTAGAGTTTATTAAAGAGTAGTTAAAGGCACTCTAAATAAGTCTTTGTTGGGTTAGAAGCAATAACTCTCTAGAACGTAGTCTCTCGCCATTTAGATATATAAAGTTGGCGATTTTTATTAGTCTTAAAGTAGGCTCTGGTAAGCTAAAGCATTATATTAAAGCTATAGTTTTTACCCGTAATATGGTTGTAATAAAATGTTATTACCCGTCCCTTTAACATAACAGAGAAAGCGTAATGGTACTAGTGGCGTTAAATTCTAACCTTATTACAATAGTTATAAAAGACCTGTAGTTTTGCTTTAAGTATGTTGTATAGTTCTCCTCTAAACTTTTTCTCTTTATCCGAATATACCTTTATCAGATTTATGACTTCTTGTAGTAAAGGCTCACCGGTTAGCTGGAGTGGAGGAGGTAGAGGCGGAGTAACTCTAAATAGGAGGGCACCTCTAGGTGGGAGAGCAGCTCTAGGTGGGGGGTCAGCGTTCTAGGGGTTTTAATATGAATTAAAGTTGCCTTCTAAAGAATATGGGTTGTTTTTAGGTTTCTGTAGTTAATATATAATCTTAGCTTCCGTCTATATTGGTTCTTCTATACTAGTAATAACGGCCTAAATATTACTAGCAATTGGGTTACTATTCTTAGCAACATATACCCCATTTCTATAGAGGAAGTCTTGAAAATTCTAAACAATATTAACGTTGCCAAGTGCCTAGGTATCAGCAGTCCATCCTATAAAATCCTCCCTAAAATACTCCCATAGTTGTAAATCGGCGTAGCATCTATTTCGGTAGAATATAATATGGTGTAGGAGAAAGCTGTTGACTTGTTTTATAGTATAAGTTATTATATTAAAGGCAAATTCGTTCTAATCTTTATTAATAAGTTTCGCGTGCTTAGCTACCCCTAGTGGTAAGAAGTCTTTCCAGTTATTTAAAGTAGGCGTAACCATGTTTTCGGAGGGAGGGAAGTGTTATTAGTATAGGGATTGTTGTTTAGTACGCGTTTGTAATGTATATTTGTTATTTAGTACGCGTTTATGGTTTAGTATGCGTTCATGATAAGAATTTGCGATTGTGGGGTTTAGGACTAGTTCTGGCCTTAAATCGCGAAGACTTGTAAAGCGTATTATTTTGCGTAATAGATGCAAGAATCCATAATCTTAGAAAGGCTTAGGACTAGTTCTGGCCTTTTAGATCCTTAGATTTGTGGAAGAGTTCTATTTAAGGTTTAGAACCAGTTCTGACCTTAAAAGATAGCTTCCTCTAGCACGAGTAGTACTGGTATAGTGGCTTATCTCTTTTTAGTGATACCTAGCTGTTCTATGGTATAACAGTGAAGTTAACCACTAATTAGTGTTGGTTATATAAGGGGATATCACGTAGCTACGATTTGTAGATAGTATAATGGTTGTTCTTCTTTTTAATAGGAATGAGGAAAGGGGTGAGGAACTTAAGGTTCCTCACCACGCTAGGGCCACGTTAGTACGTGACAGTAACATACCTGGCGTGACGGCAGCTTGCCTTATTCCCGACAAAGCTTAAGATGCTATTATTTAAAGTATCTAATAATTATAAGTAGTTTCTTATTATATATCTTATAGTTTAATTTAGTAGGGGCAAGTTTCTAGAAGAGAAAGGCTACTAGATATAGCTTGCCATTCTTATTATATTATAATAATACTCCCCCTGGCATATAATTAGATAAGTTAGTTTTAATAGTATATTTAAGGTTGGGGTTTAAGTAAGTAAGAATTATAGTAGTTATAAAGCAATATTTTAAATTATTAAAAACTCGTTTATATTTAGCAGTTTATTTAAATTTTATATTCTTTTTTATTAGGTTTATTAATAGCTAGGCAATTTCTAAGAAGTAGTTAATAAATTAATAATAGAAATTTATAAATTCTAAAAATCCTTAAATATTTTATATATTGCTAGGGCTTTCTTAGTTTATAATTACAGCAACTTTCTTAGGGTTTATTTTAATTCCGTTACGGGATATAATTAAGCCTAAGTATATAACCTTAGACGTGTAGAACTTATATTTCTTAATATTATATTATAAGCCTACGTCTTATAAGCATTTAAGGACTATTTTAATATATTTCCAATATTTAGAAAGTAAGAATAAGTAAATGAAGATATTATTAATATATGCGGTAATAAATACATTAAGGAATTTATAAAGCATATTATTAATATATTACTAAAATATACTAGGACCATTCTTTATGCTAAATAGTATTATTAGGTATTTAAAGAGTTCCTATTATATATAAAAAGCTATATACTTCTTATCTCCTTTATATATACAGATTTTATTAGAGGCGGTAACTATATTAAGCTTTATAAAGTATTATACCTTTACTAAATAGTTAAGCGTCTCTTAAATTAAAGGAATTGGATATTAGTTTTAAATTATAATTATATTTAGAGCTTAATAATTAATATAAAATCTTAAGCCTCCTCCTAGCTTTTTAATAAATAGTATAGGTAAGGCGAATAGAGATTAACTAGGGCAAATAAATCCTTTTTCTAGATACTTATTAAGGTATTATTATATTATAAGCAGTTCTTTTTATAATATACCATATAGCGGACCAAACTTGAGTATTATACTAGGCTTAAGTTCTATCTTAAAATTGTGTTTCTCTTAGTATAGGGCTAGTTGGTTTATAAATTATTTCTTAAATTTATTAATTAGGTTATAGTACTCTTTAGGTATAAAAGGTTAAGGATTAGGATATTATTTTAGTTCTAGTGCTTTCTTAATATCTTCTATAGTTATAGTAAAGATTTTATAATTTTGTCTTTTTGCTAATAAGATAAAAGGCGCGGCCTATATTATATAAATTTTAAAAGGTTTTAATATAATATCTTTATATTCTTTACTATAATTAGCAACTATAGATTTATTATATTAGCTTAAGGTTTATAGTAAGGGTAATTTATATTATATTAAATTTAAATAGTTATATACTGTAGCTAGAATATATTGCATTGTAATAGGAGGCAAGTTGCCGCCACGTATAGCAAGTTGCCATTACATAAGGCAAGTTGCTGTCACGTATTACCGCGGCACTAGCGTGGTAAGGAACCTTAAGTTCCTCACCCTTCTTTATATTAAAAAGACAACATCTATCTACAATACCGTATAGTACATATTATTGTGATATATATATTCTGCACGTTGTTAAAGCATACCAACACTAATTAGTGAGCGCGCACAGATTAGGAAACACGCAGGTAGCTTAAAAGATAGTTATACTATCCACCTTACAGCAGATTAGAAGATAGTTATACTTATCCACCTTTTATATTAGCCTATTTTAGTTAAAGAGAAGAAAAGAAACCACCTAGGAGTACTTATCTGGTATTCATAACAACTTCTAGATATCTTATTCTATCTACTTTAGAAGACTACTATATAGAGCACTTTACCCTACTTAATCAACTCAAACTATCTCCTTAACCGCCTCCTTAACCGCCTCCTTAACCGCCTCCTTAACCGTTCCCCTAACTTTACTTTTTAAACACCCTTACCTTCACCCTTACTTACCCAAACAATATATAATAAACAAGATATTAGGAACAGAGAAAGACTAGGAGGAAGAAGCAGCTAAATAGAAAAATAGGATTAACCTAATAAAAGCCTCTAAAGATAAACTAACTAACTACCTATAATACAAGATATACCTATATATAGAGATATATAACTAACTTAACTTAACACTCTAGGAATCGTTCTAGGGAGATTTTAAGGACTTTATAGTTAATATCTTTACGCAAATCCCCTTATACTAGCTTTAGTAACTATATAACTACCTAAATATTAAAGGAGTATAGGTTAATATTAACCATAAACAAAACAAAACACTCCCTTAGTCTTTATACAATATAGCACAAAAAGAAGACCAAACTAAATGGAGCAAAGAGATAATCAAATTAGTCAATAATAAGTATGGACTAACGCTATTAAGATTAATTAAGGTATATATAATAGAGGGTATCTTAGAGGAGTAATAATAAGCTAAAGCTACCGCAACCTAACTAACTGGTACACTAACTACCTCTACCTTTACACTATCTATTATACCTTAATCTACAACTACGTCCACTTTTACACTATCTGCTACGCCTTAACCCGCAATAACAATATAGCAACTCCATGTATAATCTATAGATAAGGAGAACCGCCCTATTACTATAACTGGCTATAGTAAGGAAATTGCGAACGCAGCCAAGATATACACAGAGGAGTAGAAATATGGTGGTATGAACAAAAGCCTTAACTATAAATTAATAATATTCTACAATATCTATAATTAAGCAGATATACCCCAAGAAGCCTACCTTAAGGCATTCTCTACTATGCTAAAAGGACTAGCTTTAGACCACTTCTACACAAACCAACTATCCCGCCTACCATTTGCCAAAGCTTGCGAGCACCTTTAGAATTTCTTTAAAGGACTAGGATTTCAACACAAGAACCTAAACAAGTAGAACACCATTATACTTACAACAGTAATAGCAGGAAATATAGACAAGTTAATAAGTAAATATCTCTAATTATTAATCCACAGACTTCGTTAACTACAGCATAGCCTTAGACCTACCTTATAAACCATAGACTTTCTTTATAATAAAATCATCACTTCTTGCCAGGGAATACCAGCATGTAGATATATAGTCTCTAACCTACTAGATAACCTTAAAGCCCTTATTAACAAACTTCAATCGTCTATTATAGCATACGAAAAAGAGTATATAGAAAAGATATAAGCCTTCTTTATAGACCAACGGTTCTATAAAAGAGATAACAACTATAACCGCAGCAACCGCAATAACCCTCTATATAACCGCAACTGAAAGAAACCACGTTGTTTCGTATATAATAGGGAAGGATATCGCTCTAGAGACATACTAAGGAGGAGTAAGAAGAGTCCAAAGCCAAGTTTAGAACTGCCAATAGAGATAGGTTTAGCAAATTCAACAACCAATTTAAGAAACAACTTAACCAATATATTATAGATTACAAGGATAACAATACCAACTTAAAAGAAGAGCTTAAGGAAGCTTTTTAAGCATTAACTATTAATATAAGTTATAAGGCAACTAACAAGAACTTATAACTAAATATTAATCACTACTATACCTCCCTCAGCCAAGTGGAACAGTAGAAAGTAATTTCTATAGCCGCCACCCTAGCTAATAAAGCCTTTGGCCATTTAGTTACAACTATAGATAATATAGTACCTCTTATAACCGACCAGGACCCCTTTACCTACAATACAACCATGTCTACGTCCCGCTATACTGCAGACAAGTTTATAGGTATAATAATTAACATAGGAGCATCCAAACAATCCATAGCAGGATATAGCCAATTCTTGGCATTCTAAAGACTTAATACTAATATACAGCTCAATACTACTATACAAGGCATAGTTAACATACAGTTCGGCATTGGATTAACCTTATTAATTAGATCAGCTAAAGTAATCACCCCAATTAGTATAATCAAGTTTTATATTATTAAGGTCAACACCCCATTTTTACTTTACTTGGCAGACATGGATTACCTATAAGTATACTACAACAACCTAAAAAATATGCTAATTACCCCTTGGAGCGAAGTACCTGTTATACGTCGCTTTAGCCACCCTTTCCTACTTTAGAATATATCCCTATATACTTATTTAACTAAGTCATTCAAACAAAACCCCTGCTACCTTACCGATGTAGAATTAAAGCGACTGCATCGCCATTTTGGCTACCCTTTAGCTAAGCGTCTTGTACGAATACTTGAATGCTTAGGGCATGATATTAATAGTAAAACCTTAGATTATCTTATACGCTACTGCCACTATTGTTAAAAATATGGAAAGTCACCTAGTAGATTTAGATTTACCTTATATAATAATATTAATTTCAACTATTTAATCGTGGTTAATATTATGTATATTAATAGCGCACCCCTTTTGTATATTATTAATAAAGGAATACAATTTTAAGCTAGTAGATGGCTGCAAAGTATCAGCGCCAAGCATATATAGGATATATTACGAATGTATTAAATTAACACATACTTAGGACCCCCTAATATTATCATATATAATACAGGCAAGAACTTTATAAGCAAGGAATTTAAACAATACGCTATAATACTTGGAATAATTACAAGAAGCGTACCTATTAAAGCCCACAATTTAGTTAGAATGGTAGAACGCTATTATAGCCCCCTCCATCGTATATACCGCATTATCACTATAGAGCTGCTAGACATTAGCAAGGACATAGCCCTATAAATGGCATTTAAAGCAATTAATAATTCCGCAGGCCCTAATAGTCTTATACCTACCTTACTAGTATTCGGAGCTTACCTATGTATAGCGGAATCTAACGCACCTAATCCCATAGTTGTACAACGAGCAGCAGCTCTCAAAAAGGCTATAGAAGATGTTAAGAAGCTTAAAGCTAAGCGCTAAGTAGCAGATGCCCTTAATATGTGTAATAGACCCAAGATAACTACGATCTATAACCTACTACTTAACTTACCTATATTAGTATGGAGAGAAGGACCTATAGGCCAACCCAGCTACTAGTTTAGCCCGTTTAACCTACTTAGCATTAAAAATAAAACCTACACTATACGACTCCCCTATAGACCCACCGACTTTCGCAGCATGGCTGTGAAACCATATTTGGTATACCCTAAAATCACAGAAGATATATAGCTAGAAGATAATAAGAGCGAACTACTTCTACCTTAAACTAAATCTAAACCTTTACCTTAAACTAAGCCTAAACCTTAACCTACTAAGCGTGGAAGAGGTAGACTATATAAGTACTCTATTAAAGCTAATACCGCAAATATTTCAATATATTTACAGGATAAGGATAATAATCAACCTATAAACCTTAATTAGTTTATAGCATTACGCCAAAAGGAAATTAAGGGATTACTTAAAAAAGGAGTTTTTAAACCAGTTAACCCTAAAGATATACCATAAGGTAATAGAGTATTTAACTCTAGATTTGTTAACAAGATTAAGAACCCCGGTACTAATAAAGCCTTTAAAAAGTCGAGACTAGTTATACAGGCCTATAATAACCTAAAAAAAGACCTTGTACTAACCTAATTACCTACAATTTAACAAGTCAGCCAACGCCTTATTCTCTGCATTACAGCTATAACTTAGAATAATGGTATATATCTCTATCTACGAGATATTTTATAGGCCTATATACAATTAACTATAAGATTAAATTGAGACTTCTATATTAGAGCACCTCTTAAACTTAGCATAGTACTTAGAGCCTTGCAAGGCACAATTCTAAAGGTTATTAGACCTTTATACGGTATTCCTAAGGCAGGCAACTATTGGTTTAAGACTTACTATAACCACTATATTAAAGAACTAAATATAAGCCAATCTACTTATAACCCCTACCTACTTTACCTCAACAACCCCACAAATTTTGGAATAGTTGGTCTACAGACTAATAACACCCTCCTACTAGCCAATTTAGTTTTTGCAGCTTTAGAACAAGAGAAGATTAAGAAAGCCAAGTTCCTAACTAAGGAACGCGAGCAACTTACGCCAGAGTACCTAATTAAGTTTAACGGAGGCATTATCCAACAATAGGATTATATAATTACGCTTATATAGGAGCGCTAGTGCAAGAACTTAACCCTTATTAATACCAAGGAAACTGTTATAATAACTAGTTCTAGAGGCGCTATTTGCATAGCACTTACACCTAAGGACTAATACATCGCCTAACGAGCAAGAGGGGCTTATATTACGTCTATATGCCAGCCTAAAGCCTCTTTTAATTTATCCTACGCTGCCCAGGTAATCAACCCTAATAAGAAAGACATAAAACTGCTTAATAAGAGAATTCAGTGGCAAATTAAGAACTTAATAAGAGGTTTAAGTTTTGTTAAGCTTAATATAGAGACACTTTAACTACTTGTATTCACTAATTCCTTATTTACAAACAATAAAGACCTCTTATTATAGATTGGATATATCTTAGTACTAGCAGACTTATTAAATAAGGCAAATATCGTCCACTGGTCCTTAGTTAAATGTAAGAGAATTACTAGAAGCGTACTAGCCTCCAAACTATATGCTATAGCCCATGGTTTCAATATCAGCGCTACAATTAAGGCCACAGTTAAATTGTAACTTAATATCAGCCTACCGCTTATCCTTTGTACCAATTCTAAGTTAATCTATAAATGCCTTGTTAAGCTGGGAACTACACAGGAGAAGAGACTTATAATTAATATTATATGCCTACGCTAGTTATACAAAAGACGCGAAATAGCTAAAGTTAAGTAGATTGATGGAGACAGTAACCTTATAGACGCTATAACTAAAAGCAAACCGTTATTAGCTCTTAAGCGACTTATTAACACAAACTGAATCGAGTTAAAGATAGTAGAATGGGTAGAACGTGCTACTGACAATAGCACTAATATAAAGGCATAAGGAAGGAAGGAAGGAAGGAAGGAAGGAAGAAAGAAAAGAAAGAGAAGTGTATATATGGATTTTTAAACTGCACAGTTATAGGATACTAGTCCTCCGCATTTTCTAAAGTACTCCTAGTATAGCTAGAATATATTGCATTGTAATAGGAGGCAAGTTGCTGCTATGTATGGCAAGTTGCCATTACGTAAGGCAAGTTGCCGTTACGTGTTACTGCGGCACTAGTGTAGTAAGGAACCTTAAGTTCCTTACCCTTCTTTGTATTAAAAAGACAACATCTATCTACAACACCGCATAGTATATATCATTGTGATATATGTATTCTGCACGTTGTTAAAGCATACCAATATATACATATTTATAGGGCAAATGGTTTTTTAAGTAATAACTTTAGTAGTAGGTTATACGGAACTTTAGTATTTCTTTAACCCAGCTAATTAAAGGGTTATATTATTTTAGCTATCTATATTTAAATATAACTTTATATTACTTTAAGGGTATTATAAATAGGGAAATATGTTTAAGGTATTTACCTATCTGCATTTTTACTAGGGCATAGTATATTATTTTACTATATATTAAGAGTTTACTATTAAAGCCTTATAGGCCTAAGGGCTTATTAAGTTTCTTTAAATTTAGGCGTTAAGTTTTTATATAGTTTATATTAGCAAAGCCTATACTAGTAGCTCCGCTATCTATTAGAATTTATATCTTCTTCTATTTTTTAAGTGTTTAAATTTTGCTAAGTATATTAAGGGAGTTATGCTAAATATTAGCGCTAGAAGAGCCTAGACACTTATACTCTTTTACTTTTTATTCTAAGGCGCGATTTAGCATTAGGATAATTTATTTTCTAAGTTAACTAAAGGTAAGATGCTTTATAGTAACTAAATATAATTTATAGAGTGGGTATAGTTTAAGGAATAAGTATAACTTAAGAAATAGGTACAATTTAAGGATTAAGAGGAACTACAGTAGACTTTTTTAAAAGGATAAGTTTAGTAATGCTTTTAAATATATCCTTTTTTACTACATCTAAAGCATTCTCTATTTATAGCTTAAGTTCTTTATTTATTGGTTCCTAAGGGTATATAGAATTAAGCGGTATTAAAGTCTATAGGGTTATATATAGGGCTTTTAGGTTTTAAAGACGGATTATACTTTAGGGTATATACCAGTTTTATAGAGTTTTAAATATAAGGTATAGTTAACTTTAGAAAATAAGCCTGTTAATTATATTAAAGGTCCTTATTAATTTATTAATATACTATAGTAAATTTAGATAGGGCTTTTAGTAGTTCTTTACCTACTAACTAGGCTCTAATCTTATCTAAAATAGTTTATTAAAGGGTAGCAACTCTAGTGGCTTTATTCTAATTTAGCTCACTAATAAGATTTAAAAATTCTAAAAGAAGCTAGTAAAGTCTTAGTTCTATTATTATAGGTTTTTAAGTTTAGTAATAGCTATATATTTACGGCTAGCGTTGTTATATATTTATTCTAGTAGAGAGATAAAAGTTTTAAAATTAATAAAAGTGCTATTATGGAAGAATAGATCTATAGTTTATATAGCGTCTTTATTTAATTAGGACATTCTATAGCTAACCTTGCTAGCCTTAGTAGGGTATCAATTATAGTTTATTAAGAGTTTAAGACAAAGCTTAGTTATAAAAGGATATAGGTTATTTTTGTTTCTATTAAATATTAGAAGATTAGAAAGCTTTTTAGATTTTATAGTAGGTATAGGGTTTGCTATAGGTATAGGCTAAGCTACTATTACTAGTTTAGTATTTGCATTTAATAGGCTGGGTTTAGGTTCCATTATTTTAATCTTGTTTATAGGTGTTGCTATTAGGGTCTATAATATAAGTGCCTTAATATTACAAAGTTCTTTATAGAGTGCTTCCATTAATTGCTAGTGCTAGGTTTTTAGTATAGCCCGCTACTAAGCTAAGGCGTTTATAAAGGACTATTATATTATAGTTAACTGTTCCCTAACTAGGGTTATAATACTTATAGTTATTAAAAGGGATTCGGGTTTATTTGCTATTTTAATAGTAGTTATTTTAATATAACGTAATATAAGGGCGTGAAAAGGCTTTATGGAAGATTTAAAGGAATAATATATATTCTATTTAATCTAAGGGTATATAGCTCCTGCTAAATATAAGACGTTATATAAAGAAGAGAAAGGAATATAAGAAACTTATAATTAAATATTTAGGGTCTTAGCAGCAGATGCGTAGGTATAAGCCTACGCGGATTTTAACAGGTTTTAACTAAATTCCATTATATTAGTGGAATTTAGTAGAATTTAATTAAGTTAGCGGAATTTAGTGGAATTTAATTAACTTTAGCAGAATTTGGTAGAATTTGGTAGAATTTGATTAAAGCGTCGGAATTTATCTGTTAAGTGTTTCACTAAAACATTCCTACTGTAACTGGGCTAGTCCTATTACAAGTAATACCTTTTAGGCTAGCCAATACGCCTATAATATTTTAATTATATATTTATAGAGCCTTAGGGGGACTAGTTAACCGCATATATATTATCTATTTAGATAATATTCTAATCTACTTAGAAGATAAGGATTAGTACAAGTAATATATCTATAAAGTGCTGGAATATTTAGATAATTAGGGCCTCTACACTAAGGCGTTAAAGTATATCTTTAATACTAAGTAGGTTAAGTCCCTAGGTTATATTATAATGCCTATAGGCATAGTTATAAATCTAGTATAGGTATAGATAATCTAAGAGTAGCTAGAGCTAGAGAGCTACTAGGATATTTAAGTTTTTCTAAGCTTTGCCAATTTCTATAGGCGCTTTATTTATAACCACTTAGACGTTACCTAGTACCTATTTAACTATATTACTAAGCTTTCTAAGACCTAGCCTAAGAAATAAAAATTTAAAAGTAGGAAGTGTTATAGAGTAAGTATAAGTGGTGATAATATATAGCAAAGTAGATATTATTAAGCTATGTATATAAACTGCGTAATAAAGTTAAGACGTTGCGTAAGGAGAGAAGGTAAGGAAATAGGAAGAAAGGGTATATATTGTTAGTTTGGTTACTTAGTTAATATATATACAAAGCAGAATAGAATTTAAGGAACGGTCCTGGCAGAACTTAGTAGAATTTAGTAGGCTTTAGTAGAATATGGCAGAATATGGCAGATTACTATTAGATTGTTATAGATTGCTGGCAAATTGCTATTAGGTTACCGTCTCGCGGTTAGTCTCTTCTTGCTATATTAGTGAAAATAGGTGGACGTGTATAAGGTATTACGGAGGTGTCCCATAACAGTACCCCTATACTATTTCGCCAGTTGCTAGTTAGTATAGCAAGTTTCGTCCTAAGTTAAAATGAATATTATTATCAGTAGCTCTTAAGAGTGCTATAATATTTATTAATATAATGGGTACTAGTACTATATAGGATAGCTTTATTTTTAACTTCCTAGTAGGTATATTAATAGTAATAGTTACTATTCCATAGGCTTAAAATTTCTTAAAATTTCCGCTAGTAATTAGGTAGTTATCTTCTGCTACTAGGTAGGAGAAGGTAAAGTCTTCTTTATTATTATAGATATAGGTATCTGCACTAGGATTAAGTATCTAGGCATTCTGGAGTTTAAAAGGAATTTAACCAGTACTAAATACAGCAGTATGGCTAGTCAGTTTGGTAGAAGCTAGGGTTTTAAAATTAAAATTAATTATAGATTCTGTGTTCTGATTGCTCTCCTTTACATCCTATTCATTTTTTTAAATTTAGTTAATAATATGTTTAATCCAAGGTATAGATAAGATAGCTTTATCTACTTTTTTCTAGACATCTGCCCTTGGTCTCCATCCTTAAGGGGCTTATATTTAGCGATGTAGTAGCATTTATTAAATCAATATATAAGGCCGTATATGCATTTCTTATTCCATCTTAAATTTAAATTTAAATTGCTGTTAGAATTGGAATTGCCGTTAAAGTCTAAATTGGAATTAGAATTTGAGTTGCCTTAAAAAGTTACAAATGCGGAGTTATTAGCAGCAGCAGTAGAAGATGCTTGCTACATGCAGTAGTGCTCCTTAAATTCTTTAATGAGATTAATAATAAATAGGGCCTCTTCGTCCTTCCGTTTTTTTTTTTAAATAAGATCTACTTTTAGTGCTCCTGCAAAGCTAGAAGAGATAGGTTTGATTGCTTGTATAAAATTGTAGTATAGCCTAAAACCTTATATATCTAAAAGCTCCAATTACTTTGCTAGCTTATAGACGTTCCTCTAGCTATTTAACCATTTATTAATACTCTGCTTTTTATTATAGGCTTTTAGAGCCATATATTAATTAAGGATATTATACTTTTAACCTAAGGTAGTAGGGGCTAGTGTTTTCTTAAGTGCTTAAAGCCGTTCGTGTACTATATTAAGGCCTTTAATAAGTGGAAGGTAGGCTGCCGATATTAATCAAACAATATAGTTGTTGATATCGCTTATGGCCTGCTCTTTCTTCTGGTGTATACAAAGGTCGTCCTTATATTCTGCGTATATTTGGTTGTATATAGTAAGCTAGGTTTAGTCTAGCTGTGCTATCAATATAGCTGCAAGAAGTACGTCTGCAGGTATAGGTCATTTCGGAAGTTCTAGCTTTAGGAGCTCATCTTTTATCTTGAATAGGTTAATGTACTGCCATACCTTGTTGGTCTTAGCAGTATCTTAAATAATAAAGAACCATTGCATCCAATTAGATGGCTTGTTAAGAATAAGGTTAATTTTAGATAAAGATTTGCTTATATTAGTCGTCATTTTTAGAATTTTAATAGATTAGGCAGGGTCTAGGTTAGCGTCTTGGCAAACCCTTATTTTAACGTTTTAATTCGTCAGTTTATTCTGGTACGTTTATTAGGTTTAATCGTCTGTTTATTTAATAGGTAAAGAAGCTTAAGACACTGCAAAGGTAGTAGAAGTAATGACTTCTTAAATAAGATAGTAGATTAATTTGTTAGCAGGTAGTGCAATCTAGGGTCATAACTATAGGCTTGCAATGTAGGAGAATTGAGTAAATAACTTAATTATAAAATGTAGCTCTAGAGCCTCTTTATATACACGAGGAAGGTATAGAAATAAATAAAAGGGGAGACTAATACGTAACTAACACAGTGTAATATGTAAGTGATACGTAGGCGATACGTAAGTAATACGCAGGCAATACATAAGTAATACGCAGGCGGTACGCAGGTAAAAACAGTGATAGTTTGGCAGGGTACTGTAGTCGGTTACAGTACTAAGTGGGGTTTAAGTTATATCCTTTCTAACTAATACAGTATTTCAGCGTTCCCCTTATAATTTTACAGACTAGTATCTCTTTAATTTCCTATTTATTTTTACTATTAACCTAAATTAATAATAGGAGTAAGTTAACTTGTCCTGGTAAAGGGTCTATGGCGGCTGCTTATAGCTTATTTAATAAAAATATATAATAGACTTTAATTAAGTCTAGGAGCTTAACTTTATATAAGTTTCCTACTTTACTAAGGATTTTATATAGTCTTGCTATTTAGTAGTTAAACTTAAAACTAGGCCGTTCTATCTTTTAGTTTGTTATAAATAGGGTAATTTAGCTTAGTCTTTATTATAGTCTTTAAATAGTATACAATAGGATGCTACTTCCTATTTAGTTGTTTCTGAGGAAAAATGCCAGCTATAACACCATCTAAGGTATTGGTTTTTAGCATTAAGGGCCATTCTAGGTGGAAGTGGGCAAGTAAGGGGGCTGAGATTAGTTGATCTTTAAGCTTGTTAAAAGCCTTCTTATATACAGTATTAAAATTAAAGGGCTAATCCTTTTTAGTAAGGCGGTTAAAAAGTTAGGCAATTTTACTACAGTTTTTAATAAAGTATTAATAGAAGTTATAAAAACCTAAAAATAATTATACTCCTTTTATAGTCTATAGGGGTTCCTATTAATTAATTACTGCCATTTTCTCTAAGTCAGCTTTAATTCCATCTATACTAATAATAAATCCTAAATACTTTATATACTTAACACTAAACTTTAACTTCTTAATATTAACCTAGAGCTTAGCCTTATGGAGCCATTATAGTACCTTACAGACATGCTCCTAGTATTTTAACTTATTTTTAGAGTAAATTATAATATTATTTAAATAGGCTATATAGAAGTTATTAAAGTAGTTAAAAAGTATATTATTTATATATTGCTAGTATATACCTAGTCCATTAATCAGCCTAAAAGGATGTACTTTATACTTATATAATCTATAATAGGTTTAAAATATAGTAAGGTCCTTAGATCTAGAGTCTATTCTAATTCAGTGAAAAGCCTAATAGATATTAAGCTTTATAAAAACTTTAGCTCTACTTATTTAGGTTAATATCTCTTTAAATAGGGGTAGCAGATAATGGTCTTTGTGGGTTATATTATTTAGCTTTTTAATAAAGAGAATTGGTAAGATAAAAGGGGCTTAACTAGGCTTAATAAAGCCCTTATTTAGGTTATTAATAAAGTACAGCTTAATAGCTTATAATTTAGCAGTAAATTATTAATAAAGAGGGCTATAGCTAAGTGCGTTTTCCTTATCTAGCTTAATTTTAATCTTATAGTTGTATAATTAGTAAAGTAGGAGTATATTAGATACTGCCTTTATAAATATATCTTTAAGCTCTAAACATTAATAGGGTGGTTTCTACTCTACTAGCTCCTTATCTATAAATTAATTTTCCTCTTTATTAAACTAGTTACAGACTAGAGCTTCCTTTTCCTTAATTAAGTAATTAATTTTATATAAGTTTGTTATAAAGGTAATAGTATTAGGCTAGACTAAGTTTAAGTAAAGTCCTATAGTACTAATATAGTAAATATTAATTAGTAGGAGGTCTATAAGTTTCTTTATAGCTATTTACTAGCCCATATTTTACAGCCTAGAGTTTACAGTCCTTTTTAGCTTATATTCTATTTTCTATAAATTATCCTTTTAGTCTACAGGTTTTATACAATATCCTATATTCCTTATAGTTCTTTATAGTTATATAATAGCTTTGTTTCTTATAGGGAGTTTAACTAACTCTTTACTAACTTCCTATATTTTAGTTATAGGTAGTACAATATAGGTAGTCTATAGATGGCGTAGTATATAGATCTGCTACGGATTAAGCTGTATATCCTTCTTAAAAGCCTAGTTCCTATATATAGCATTGGCCTAGTATATAGTATTTATCTATAGCTATATAAGGTTTTTTTATTATAATACTAATCTCTTTTATAAAGGAAGGTATTAGGGGTATAGTTTTAGGCTAGATAAGCTGTTAATTTTATATATTAAGCTATAAGCCTAAATAAGCTAGCCACTTTCTTCCTAAGATTATATTATAGTTTCTAAGGTCTATAATAAGGAAGGGGATATTATACTACCTTTATCTGTTAATACAGAAGTATATCTATAAGATATTTATAATAAGTTACCTTACCTATCTGTTATACCCGTAAATAGGAATTGGCTTAGGCAGTTCTTTTAAAAGTATATTTAAAAAGTTAGTTAGTTTTGTAGTATATTTAGTGTTAATTAAAATAAAGTTATTTACTTCTAAATCAGCTAAAGTAGAGGTTAAAATTTAATATTTATTATAGAATAAAGTACAAAGGATAGAAAAGCTTCTTTTACCAACTAGCCAACTTAGATTAATATATAACATATTAATCCCTTTTAACCCTAAAGAGGAGTCCTCCCCTAAGGTTCTTCTTTTTCTAACTTTATACTATCTTCCTAAATTAATAAAACCTTATTTACCTTTATTATTATTAAGCACTCTTTTATAAAGTAGTCTTTTTAGCTATATAAAAAGCAAGCTCTTTAGTTACTAAGGGTCTATTTATAGGGGTCGCTATAGGTAGGCCAAGTAAACGCTAAACCTCCCTAATTGGTATATCCTAATCCTAATTTAATAGCCAGTCCAACTAATTATTTAGTTATATATTTAATTATAAAAGGGGTTGCTAATATAATCTAATTTCTATCTCCTAAGCCCTATATTATATCCTAATACTAGCCCCTATTTACCACTAAACTAATAATAAACTATTCTAGCTCATAGTTAAAGTAATACTAAAGTACTGTTTTGTTAGCGACTCAGTCAATCGAGGCACGAGCACGGCAAGAGGGACGCGCAAGCCTGTACAATTGGTAGTCTATAAATGAGGATCCAAAGCTAGAGAAATGAAAGGGGAAGAACGGAAGCACCGCTCGAAGTTATGTACAATTCTCTGATCACGTAACGGCAATTTGCGGCAATCTGCGGCAATGTGCCAGCGCCGTAACATTACCTCCCCCCCCCCCCTTCTTCAAAAAAGCCTGTCCTTAGGCTTTATATGTCCGTATCATGTCTATAGGGTGTTCTTATCTATATGCTCGACAGGTAGCTTATTGTCTTCGCTATACTAGCACTCTATCCACTCGTTTAGATACTTTAGGGGTCCTAGCTTATTAGGGTATTGGTTATAGAACTCTTTAAGCTTTTAGGGGCAACCTATAAAGTTCCAGGCGGGGTACTAGGTTAGGTCTAGATCGTAACCTTTCTATTAGATATGGTATTTTAGCGTTCCTCGTACTAGTTTATAGGCTAGTATTTTATTAACTTCCTATTTGTCGTCGCCATTAACTTAAATTAGTAGTGGAGGCTCATTCTTTTGTCTAGGTAGTGGGTTATTTATAGCTTTCCATAGCTTATCTAGTAAGAAAATAGGGTGGACTTTAATTAAGTCTAGGAGTTTAACCTTATATAAATTGCCTTCTTTATTAAGGATCTTATATGGTCCTACTATCTTATAGTCTAGCTTATAGCTAGGCCGTTCTGTCTTTTAGTTCTTTGTTATAACCTAAACCTTATTGCCTACGGTAAAGTTGGGCTTGCGCCTATGCTTATTTGCCTACTGTTCTATTAATTTCTAGGCCTTCTTTAGGTTCTTATAGGCTACTACCTATACTTCTTCTAAGCGTCTAGTATACTGCTATGCTTCCTTATAAGATAGTTTTTAGCATACGGTTTATAGTCCTTCCGGTCTCTCCTAGTTAAAGCTTATATAGGGTAAGTATCCTATTTCTAGCTAAATAGGTACAAACCCTATAGAGTTATAGGGTAGGGTTGCCTGGGCGTAGTCTATTATAGGTAGTAGTTCACCCCAGTTATCCTAAAAGTAGTTAATAAAGGGCTGGAGTCTCTGGTCTAAGTATTAATTTATAATCTCTGTCTAACCGTCTGTCTGGGGGTGGTATACTATAGAGAGCTTTAGCCTAATACCTAGGATCTAGGTAAACTCGTTTTAGAAGGCTAATATAAACTGCGGCCTATAGTTGGATATAATAGTATCTAGTAGTCCGTAAATTCGGTAGACATAGTAGATATACAGTTAGGCCGCCTCTTTAGCATTAATATTCTTATGACAGGGGATTAAGAACAGGCGCTTGCCAAAGTAGTTAACTAGGATTATAACCATATTATATCCGTCGCGGTCTATAGGTAACTCGTGGAAGTCTATAGAGATATACTACTAGGGGCATTCTAGTATTAGGAGTGGCTTTAATAGCCCTAGGGTCTTATCTTATGGAATTATAAACCTACGGCAGTTGTTGCAGTTTTGTACATAGCGGTTAATATCTATAACCATTTTGGGCCAGTAGTAACGGTTACCAATAATCTTACAGGTCTTGTTCTTCCTAGGGTAGGCCATAGAGACCTAAGTATATGCTTTAGCAATAAGCTAAGTCCGTAAGTTCTATTCCTCTGCTACTACTAGCCGTTCTTAGTACTTAAGCAGTCCGTTTTCTAGGGACCATAGGCTGGTAGAATCCTTTACCCTTTCACAGTACTCCTGTAAAGAAGGGGCCGTACAGTTTGCCTACAGTAGTTTATTAATAAGGTTAAGTTCTATAGAATTAACAGGATATATCTTAGCGCTTAAAGGGTCCGTATTTAGTTCTGCCCGTATTTAGGGGTCAAGGCATTCTAGTTATAGTAGCGTCTAAGTCTATAATGAGATCTTCGCAGCTGCCTGGTTATTTAGGTCCTATTTATGCCTTATAAGAGCATCTACACGGTTAGTAGCACCTAGCCTATATATAATTAGGAAGTTAAACTGGGATAGGACCTCCGCCTAGCGTGCCTGCTGGGCTGTAAAGGCCTTTGTTATCATAAAATATTCCAGGGCTTTATAGTCTGAAACTACTTAAATAGGCTTAGGGGCTCCTTTTAACTGTATTCGCCAGTACTAAAAGCTAGAGATAATAGCTAGCATTTTTTTATTATAAATTAGGTAGTTTAGCTTAGCATCTATTATAGTCTTCAAATAGTAAGCAATAGGGTGCCATTTTCCGTCTATCTGCTTCTGGGAGTAAACGCTAGCTATAATGCCGTCTAAGGTATTAGTTTTTAGCATTAAGGGCCGTTCTAGGTTAAAGTAGGCAAGTAAGGGAGTAGAGACTAGTCGTTTTTTAAACTCGTTAAAGGCCTACCTACATACGGTATTAAAGTGAAAGGGCTGGTCCTTATAGGTAAGTTGGCTTAGGGGCCAGGCAATTCTACTATAGTTCTTAATAAAGCGTTAATAGAAGTTATAGAACCCTAAAAATAACTGCACCCCCTTTATGGTCCTTAGGGGTATCTATTGGTTAATTATAGCCGTCTTTTCTAGGTCTGCCTCGATTCCGTTTATACTAATAATAAACCCTAAGTACTTTATACGCTTAACACTAAATTCTAATTTCCTAATATTGGCTTAGAGGCCAGCCTTGCGGAGTCATTATAAGGCTTTATGGACATACTCCTTGTATTCCAACTCATTCTTAAAGTAAATCATAATGTTATCTAAGTAGGCTATATAGAAGTTATTAAGGTAGTTAAAGAGTATATCGTTTATATATCGCTGGTACGTAGCTGGTCCGTTAGTTAGTCCAAAGGGAAGTACTTTGTATTTATATATTCCGTAATAGGTCCGAAATGTAGTAAGGTCCTCTAATCTAGGGTCTATCCTAATCCGGTAAAAAGCCTAACGGATATTAAGCTTAGTAAAGATTTTAGCTCTACTTATTTGGGCTAGAGTCTTATTAAGTAAGGGCAGGGGGTAGCGGTCCTTGCG
>Ga0307507_10001823_pt1 | contig 46713 bp, 56 predicted proteins | sample 7_EM_MG_FD_207223 | JGI IMG/M metagenome (GOLD analysis project Ga0307507, IMG submission 207223) | Populus trichocarpa ectomycorrhiza microbial communities from riparian zone in the Pacific Northwest, United States - 7_EM | ecosystem: Host-associated > Plants > Roots > Unclassified | place...
CAGACTACATATGTCGGTCGGCTTAACTTTGAAGCGCCATAACTTCTTATCCAACCGTTCAAACTTCGCCGCATGACTTCCTTCTTATAGAGATTGATCTCTTCTAAAGGAGTCGGCAGAAACCTCTCGGTCGCAGTGCTCATGCCGATGCTTTGGAGAGATATTTTTACTTAAGTGTTTATTACTTATATCTCTCAGACGTCTTTGAGCTATTATCGCCGTCATGTTTTATGACTTGTCGCATAATTATATTTTTAACTAATAATAACTATGACGCGGCTGTGAATCGAACACGTGACCTTATAGTCGGAGGCACGTGACTATCATCTTAAGCTAGACCGAGATGTATCTTGTAGTTTGTACTTTTTAACTGATTGGTACGCAGGGGTCTGTGCGTGAGCCTCATGGGTTGGCTTTCTTGGTATGCCTAACACAAACCATAACCGAAAATGCAGAAAATCAAAGTATGATCGAGTGCGAGTATTCTTCATCGTGAGGACCGCATAGCCCAAGCCATTCAGGCTCAAGAGACTGGAAAATGCTTCTCGCTTAGTGAGGCTGCTACCGCATTTGACATTCCTAAGTCCACACTCGGGCATCGCATGAATTGTCGCCAAAGCCGGCAAAACGCATATGAAGGTGATCAGATATTGTCCCCCACTGCTGAGAAGGCAATAGTCCAGTGGATTTCAAAGCTTGAACAGCATCGATTTCCAGCACGGTTAGATCGTGTATGGTAAATGGCCGAGAGTTTAGCAGTGGAGGGGAGGAAGGCGCTAAAGGAACCATATGAGAGGGAGGGGAGGAAGAATGCTGTTCATGTCACCTTAGAGAAGAATTGAATAACTCAATTCCACGATCGACACCCAGAATTGGCAGCTAAATTGGCTGTGAGAATGGACAAGCAGCGAGTTTATGTGAATGACTATACAACTATCAAGGACTACACCAAGAAGCTGGGAAAGGTGCTTGCCAAGCATGATATTAAAGATCATAACATTAGTAATGTTGATGAGAAAGGTATTACCCTAGGCTACGTAGCAAAAACAAAAGTCATTACACAGCGCGGCAGAAAGAATCCCTATGTAAAGTGAGATGGAAAGTGGGAGATGGTCACTCTGGTTGAAGTGGTTTCAGCGAATGGGTTTCTCTTTCCTACTTTCCTAATTACAAAGGGGAAGGTGCATACTTATAGTCAATTCGGTAATGTTAAGGAGGACAATAAGGATGTGAGATTTGGGAAATCTCAAAAGGGGTGGACGGATGAGGAGCTAGGCTACTATTGGTTGACCAATATCTACCATCCTTGTAGTTTGGAGAATGCCTGGCGACTAGGAACCATGGACGACAAGCGGTTTTTGATTCCCCATGGCCATTCATTACATATAAACCTCCAGTTCAGCGAATTTTGTGATACGCACAATATTATTTGTTTCTGTTTGCCTGCTGACTCAACACATCTACTGCCGCCATTAGATGTTGGATTATTTGGGCCGCTTCAGAAGCATTAGGGTAAAGTAGTGGAGAACTCCCATAATACTACAAATATTAGCATTAGCCATCGCAATTTCCTTCCCCTCTATAAGGAAGCTAGAGCTAAGGCTTATACGGAGCAAAATGTTAAGAGTGCCTTTCGGAAAACTGGCATTGTTCCCTTCCTCCCTCGCATGGTTCTACCCAAAAAGGACCTCACCTGCCCTACCAACCCTGTTGCAGGAAGCTCCTTCCCTCTCAATACAACACCATATACTAAGTGCCAATACGCCGGCAGACCAATCAAGTACTTAGTTCTGTTAAAACAGCAAGTCAGGGTCAAGTATGTGAGCTTATTCTTCGCTTCTCTCATACGGCAGAGTACAACCTCTCCACAACCGATATTGCCACAAGCGAGATGCAGAGGCTGCGGGCAGAAATCAAGATTGCCAAGGTTGTCAAAAAGAATCGCAGAGTTATTAGCAGGGCAAGAGTAATCACAAGGGCAGATGCTTTGGAAGCCATGCAAAAGGCTGATGAAAAGACAGAGTTCTGCAAAGTTGCCTTGGAGTAAGCCTACCACTGCTCGCTGCACTCCACAACTCAACTCAAGTCCTCGCACACGCTCTACAATTTCTGTAACTCAGTTCACCCCCCGCCGGGTATGATTTAATCTCTCTGATCCCCTTGTGCAACTGGCTTTTCTTTCCCAACCCTCACAGTGTGCACAAAGCCTACCTACATGCCACTCCAACCCCACCAGTGAGGATAATTGCAGCCTGGATTGCTATGAAAACGATAGTCAGGATGACAGCTACCCTAGGCCTTCATCGGCTCCCTCTACTTCAGATCTACAGCCTGTCACTGAACGGCTTCATCAAATGAGCCTTCGCACCCACCGGAGGTGACCTTTTTTCCTTTTTTTTCTCTCATTTCTTCCAGTTTTGTTTTACTTCCCTTATTCTTTTCACTTTACTACCTCCTCACTTGATATACCTTCTCTAGCTCTATTCATTTGTCGAAATCCATCACTTTTTTTCTTTCTAAATATCTATATCTCTTATCATGATAGCACGGATCTTTACGCACAGACAGTGTCTCGCTTCCCCCTGTTGTCTCGCATCTACCTTGGGAACGTTACACATGATGCCCTCACAAGACCGAAAAAAAACCCTCTCAAACACCCAGACGGCAAAGCTAAACCGAGCCCTGCTCAGAATCGTATCCGTATCATACCCACACCCCCCTCAGCACCAAACAATATATAACTAATACCTCGATTCTAATCCTGCTCCAGCATGAATACAACTACCCATATAACAATCACGGGAAGGTGAGGTACGCTAAGTTAGGGGGCCAATACAACCCCGTGAGAGTACTGGAATTGGAGATTAGATTCGAAGAGTGGGGTAATGTGATGATGGGGGGCTTAGGCTGGGAGCTCCGGAATACCGATGGTCTGGTACAGTATCACTAGTGCATACGAAATCAACCATGGAGAGATATGGGATAACTTAACCCAGTGGGTGTGACGAACAAAAGAAAAAAATCAAGGGATGTACATATAGAGAAAAGGGAGTATGCAAAGCAGTAACGGGCATCAATGTACACGAGATTGGTCAAGCGAGACGCAAACGATAGAATGGGGAGTGTAGAGGAAAGTAGGCGGTGGGGGGCAATGAGATATGGAGAAGTTCTAAGTGAGAGATCCAACCTGAGGGGCTTGGTGTCTGCGATGGCCTGTCAGTCTGCATGAGGAGAGCTGTCTGTAGTGGGTTAAGGATTGTGCTTCGTCAATTTTTTTTTGCATATCGAGAGGGGTACATATGTTAAGTGGGACTTACCATTGGGTGTTAAACCGTGCGTATCTTTTTGGAAGGATGTTCAGATGGATCGGACGGCTCGGGGGAGCGGGAGCGTGTTGGCCGAAGGCCTGCTGCATCTCTGAGAGCGGAATCTGCCCGGTCCCGTAGCAACTTTGCAATTGTGTCATGCCCATTCAGGGTAGCCCACGAGGCCGGTGTTTGGCGAAATTGGTCAAAAGTGTCGAGATTAATATCGTTCCGTTCTAGCAGAATCCTCACAACTCCCTCATGCCCATTCTCGGCAGCCCAGGAGAGCGGTGTTCGGCCACGCGAGTCAACAATGTTGGGATTGATACCATTCTGTTCGAGTAGTATCCTCACCACTTCCTCATGCCCCTTCATGGCAGCCCAAGAGAGTGGTGTTTGGTCAGTCATGTTGTCAGCTGTGTTGATATTGGCATTGCTCCGTTCCACCAGTAGCCTCACGACTCCCGCATGCCCGTTATGAGCAGCGGCGCAGAGCGGCCTTAGGCCATGTTCGTCAACTCGGTCGGTATCGACATCGCTCCGTTCGAGCAGTGCCCTCACGACTCCCTCATGCCCATTCCGGGCAGCCCAGCCGAGCGGTGTTCCGCCAGACATGGTGTCAACTATGTTGATATTAGCGTCGCTTTGCTCCACAGGCTCCTCACAGCCTACAAATGCAAACTCCCAGATTCCTAGGCAATTGCTATGTTACCCTAGCAATCAGCCCACACATCCCATTTACCCATTTCCGATAAAACAGTCGCTATCCCCAAACACCCGAAGTATTGAAGGAACAATGTGGGGTCGGGGGAGGGAGCGAAGGGACTGCTAAACGAACTTCACTTACCGGTAGGTAATCGAGGTCTTCGTAAGCGATCAGATAAGTATGCGGTCCACTTTCTGTCTAACCTCCACGGCCAGGAAGTATTTGCAAAATTTTGCAAGGTTCACACAGTATAAAGAGCAAGAAGGAAGGAAGAAAAAGCAGTTAGCCAACGTTGTGGTCGTGTTTGTTGTCCTAAGGTCTCGTTGTCGTCTTCGTTGTTAACTTCTGTCTGCCCCTCTCTTCGGGGAAAGAAGGTGCTGGGGAACCACCCTTTTATATTGTTCTGGAAACATTGCTCCCACAAACACTCTCGATGACAGTCACCTAGTCTAACCCCATAGGATACCAACCACCACTACCCACAGAGAGAGTCCGACGACTCAGGATATGCAGCAGCATGAAGCCCTATAAACACTCCCGAGGTATTCCCTAGCTAAGGCGTTGGTCCTCATGCTATTTCACGCAACGGTTTGTGCTATGATAGAATTCCTCCAAAAATTTTGTCTTTACCTGGAAGGAAATTTCCCACAACCCACTTTCATAACCCACACACATACATTTAATTAACTATGAGATTTATCTCTTCCGCTTTAGAGGCCTCTCTGAGCCCCTTCATCTGTGATAAGGTTGCCGCATAGGCAGCCCCCAGGCCCGTGCTCGAGTCACCTCGTCTAACTTGCTATGGATTGCGTCATTGCTCAGGGAAACAGAAGGAAGCTTGTGTCACCATTAGCGAATAATAATCCATACTTTTACCGGAAATGCGCTTCAATTAAACTTTTCTCGCACTTCTTCCCCGGAATTACGCTATGCCGCAACTTATGATTTATTGTATAGTCCCATCTTCAAATAACGCCTAATCTCATCTTAGGTGGGACTAAGCCCTGTTCGCGGGAGATCTCCCGTACCCTGGGTTCCTGCATAACCACAGTAACCTTGGCTCGGGTAGAACGTTACGGTATTCATCCCACCGTAAGCAAGCACCGCTCCACCTAAGCCACCAATTGCCGTCATGGCGAAAAGCATAAACCAGAAATGAAACAAAAGTCAAGTTTAAAGCCATCAAACAGGACACTTTCAAACCCGCAGGATTACCCACAAAAACTAGAATTTCAACACTAGAGGAGTTTAGATCCGCTTCCCCTTGCCGAAAACTCCTAAGAGAAGAACTATCAATCTCAGAGCTCCCATCCCAACGGTTGTTTGGACAGATAATAGCAGTCATCAACTCTTTTAACTCAGTCTCTGGCTAGCCGTTAGGCACGAAAACTAATAGTCTACCGTCTTATCAAGGACAAGTCTCAAAAATACTTCTCCCTCGGTACCGTCATAACTCGAATAATCAGATCTTATGCTAAGACGTTAGAGTTGCCTCTCTTAGTAAGGTCTGGCGTTTTTGCTTTTTTGTTCGGGGGGGGGGCATATTTTCAGTGTGTTTTTCATCTCTTTTTCAAAGGAGGAAATTCCGGACTGCATAACACAAGTCCGGTTATTCGAGTTTTTGCGGTAATAAGCAGGAATTTTCAACGGGCGCGAGCCAACGGTGGGGCCAAAAAACCGGTACAGTACTCTATCGCAGGTTGAAGATGAGAATGGGGAATTGTCCACTACACAAACCTCTTCTTTTAATTACCAGTACGTCCACTGAAGGTGGGGTCAAGGATTTCGTCAAGGCCTTATAAAGTTCGGAATACACCGTTTATCATACCTCCCAAAAATCACCTATAGTTCATACTGTACATATGATGCCCTCACAAGACCGAAAAAGAAAAAAAACTTTACTCAAATACCCATAATATTATGGCAAAATTAACGCAAGCTCTACTTCGAATCGGTATCTATATCATACCCACACCCCCCTCAGCCTGCCTATCAAACAATTTATAACCAACACCTCGATTCCGATCCTGCTCTAGCATGAACATAAACACCCTATAACAAATCACGGGAAGGTGAGGTAGGGTAGGTAGGGAGCCAATACAACCACGCGAAAATATTGGAATTAGGGATTGGGTTGGATGGATGGGGTTATGTGATGATGAGGGGCTTGGGCTGGGAGCTTCCGAGTACCGATGGTCCGGTACGGTATCACCAGCACTGTACGTGCGGAATTAATTATAGACAGACATGTAATAACTTAACCCAGTGGGCGTGACAAACCAAAGACAAATTAAAAGGGTATACATATAGGGAGAAGCGAGTATGCAAAAGCAGAAACGGACTCCGGACGCAAACGATAGAATAAGGAGTGTAGAGGGGAGGTGGGGGGTTGGGGGGTATGGGGGTTGGGGGTTGGGGGGCCAATGAGATAAGGAGAAATTCTAGATAAGTGATCCATTCTGAGGGGTTTGGTGTCTGAGATGGCCTGTCAGTCCGCGTGAGGAGAGCTGTCTATAGTAGGTTGGGATTGTGCTTCGTCAATTTTTTTGCATTGTCGAGAGGGATACATATGTTAAGTAGGACTTACCATTGAGCATTAAAACCTAGGAATCCTTCTGGAAGGGGTTCAGATGGTTCGGACAGCTCGGGGGAACAAGGGTCGGTTAGTCGTAGGCTTGCTGCATATCTGAGAGTAAAATCTGTCCGGTCCCGTAGGAACTTTACAATTCCTTCATGCCCTTTCTTGGCAGCCCACGAGGCCGCTGTTTGGCCATAGCGGTCGGTTGTGTCAATATTGACGTCACTCCGTTCTAGCAGTATCCTCAAAACTCCCCTATTCCCAAACTCGGCAGCCCAGGAGAGCGGTGTTCGGCCAGTTTTATCAGCTGCGTTGGGGTTGACCTCGCTCCGTTCCAGCAGTATCCTCACCACTCCCTCATGCCCCCCCAGTGCAGCTAGCGAGAGCGGTGTTTGACCATGTTCGGTAGCTCTTTCGGGATTGACGTCGTTCCGTTCTAGCAATATCCTCACAACTCCCTCACCCCCATCCCTCGCGGCCTTCGAGAGCGGAGTCCACCCAAATTTGTCAACTTTGTCGAGAGTAACGTCGTTCCGTTCTAGAAGTATCCTCACCACTCCCTCGTGCCTATTCCCGGCAGCGAAGGAGAGCGGCGTTCGACCAAATAGGGTATCACCTGTGTTGGGGTTGACGTCGCCCCGTCCGAGCAGTATCCTCACAACTCCCTCCTTCCCATTCTTAGCAGCCAAGGAGAGCGGTGTTTGGCCATCTCTACCAGCTGCGCTGGGGTTGACCCCGCTCCGCTCCAGTAGTATCCTCACCACTCCCTCATGCCCCCCCACCGCAGCCAGCGAGAGCGGTGTTGAACCATGTTGGCTAGCTCCTTCGGGATTTACGTCGTTCCGTTCCAGAAGTATCCTCACCACTCCCTCGTGCCCATTCCCAGCAGCCCAGGAAAGCGGTGTTAGAAAAAATCCGGCGTCAGCCGTGTTGGGGTTGACGTCGCTTCGTCCTAGCAGTATCCTCACAACTCCCTCCTGCCCATTCCCAGCAGCCCAAGACACTGGTGTTCGGCCACCTCCGTCACCTAGGTTGTGATTAACGCCATTCTGTTCGACCAGTATCCTCACGACTCCCTCATGTCCGTTCTGAGCAGCCGCGCAGAGCGGCGTTTGGCCATATTCGTCAGCCGCATCGGGATCGACATCGCTCCGTTCGAGCAGTGCCCTCACGACTTCCCCATGCCCATTCTCGGCAGCCCAGAAGAGCGGTGTTCGCATGGTGCCAGTTGTGTTGAGATTAGCGCCGCTTTGTTCAACAGGCTCCTCACAACTTCCGAATGCAACCTCCCAGCGGCCTAAGCGATCAGCGTTACCCGGGCGTTCAGCCTGCCCATCCTATTTGCCCATCTCCAATCAAGCAACCGCTATTTCCACACACTAGGAGTATGGAAGGAACAATGTGGGGTCGGGAGCAAAGGAGCTGCTAACCAAACTTCACTTACCGGTAGGTGCCAATAGAAAGGCAGGTAATCGAGGCCTTCGTACGGTACGATACGCGGTCCGCCCCCAGCCTAACGTCCACGATCAAGAAGTATTCACAAAAGTTTACAAGGTTCACACAGCATAAAGAACAAGAAGGAAGGAAGAAAAAGCAATCAGTTAACATCGTGGTCGTGTTCGTTGTCCTCCTTCTCGTTAAGGAGGATCTCGCCGTCGTCTTCGCTGTCAGCTCCCGTCTAGTCCTGCCTTCAAGGAAGGGAAGCGCCAGACAACCACCCCTTTGTGCTATTCTGGAAACATTTCTCCCACAAACATTTCTTCCACAAACACTCTCGACAATAGTCACTTAGTCTAGTCCTATAAAATGCCAACCACCACTACAATACATAGACGAAGGTACCGACAAAAAAACCTACAGGCATGGTCCGACGACCCAGGATACGCAGCACAATAGAGCCCTATAAACACCCTTGAGATTCTCCAGTCAAGAGGTTAGTCCTCATGCTATTTCACGCAATACCACCGAGTTCGAAATACGGAGGTGCAGGGCCTCCTAAGTTTTGTAGGTTCCACAAGCGAGGTCTGCTACCCTCACCCCCTGTGGAGCCTACAAAATTTAGGCCCTGTACAGTACCAGTTTCCTGCAACCCACTTTCATAGTCCCACCTTCATACATTTAACTATCATAAATACGAGATTTATCTCTCCCAGCGAGGAGGCCGCCCTAAACCCCTACTATGTCTTCGTTCGTGATAAGGTTGCCGCCTAAGCGGTCCCTGCGCTCTTGTCACCTCGTCTAACTTTTTCCTCTAACAGAGAGTAAGTCATGATAGTCTTGCCATGCATTACGTCAACCTTCAGGGAAACGGAAGGAAGCTTAGTGTCACCCTTAGTACGAGTAAATAATAACCCATACATACCGTAAAACTTGAATAATTGAACCGTGCGCTACCGTATGTCGTTGGGCTTTCCTTTCCCAGTAAGGTCTAGAAATTTTTGTTTTCCTCTTCTACCGTATCCCGGAAGGGGGGAAAATACCGTACTGTTACCCACTTTCCGAAGAAGGGAATTTCCGACCACATAGACTAACACGCGGTTTCAATTATTCAAGTTGTTACAATAGCAGCTCCCATCGGCCTTGTAGTGCGGATTCGTCTAAGGCATTGATGCATACTGTATAGACTAGACGCCCATAGTAGCATTATATTAACCCTATCAGATTTTGATGTCGGACACCTCGGCCGCCACAGATTCTTAGTCTTTTAGAAAGTCACTCGAGGATGGCGCCCAACAAACTTGTGATGAACTGCCCCTGCCGGGCAAGGAAATCGCAATATCGGTAGAGTCCCATGGCATCAATGCCTTCCCTCCTAGCCCAACCGCTTAGGCTAGCAATCATCAGGGAACCGTTATTCCGCCACCGTCACTGACATCTATCTATCATACATTATCTTTTTCAAGACGAGAAGTCTTGCCTACTGAGATATATTTCCCCCACTTTTAGATCCCCGCAACAGAACAACACTGCTCAATGCAAGCATCTTCTGTATCGCTCCATACTAGTATGCTTTAGTGTGGATGGACCGACTAAAGTAGGGCTATATTTATCTATTTATTTTTTCCACTATCAACTGGTTATGTTTTGGGATGATTCCTCACAGAGTTGCTCACGGGAGATCTACTCTACATTGTCTCGAATAGGTTAAATCCTAGATCCTGCATCACTCACCTAAGCTCAGATAGATTATTCGTCATACCGCAAGTAATCAAGCACGGTTCCACCTGAGCTGCTAGTAACCATCGCAACGGGAGCTGCACGGCGGGAAGCGAAAGCTGAAACAAGGTCAAGTCTAAAGTTAGCCAACGGGAGACTTTAAACCCTCCAGGATTCCCCACATAAACCAAAAGGGTCCAACATGAGAGTTACGGTTTAATCCGCTATTCCCTGTCGAAAACTTCTAAGAGAAGAGCTACCAACCTTAAAGCTCCTCATTCAACGAAGTTGCCGACTCCTTTTACTCGGTCCCTGACTAGCCGTTGGGCACTGTTCTCGCGTAACCAATAGTCTGCCGTCTTACCAAGGACAGGTAAAGCCGCTTCCCTTTTGGTACTATAATATAAACCGGAAATTCCCAACGAGCGCGAGTCAAAGGTGGGGCCAAAATACCTGTACGGTACTCTATCGCAGGTTGAAGATGAGAATGGGGGATTGTCCATCACCCACAAACCTCCTCTCCTAATTACCAGTACCCTCCCATTATATGTCCACTGAAGGTGGGGTCGGGGATTTCCTCAAGACATTATAAAGTTCCGAATATTATACCTTACACTGTTATCATACCTCCCAGAAACCACCCATAGTTCATACATACGAGACCTGAACAAGGCCGAAAAAAACCCAGCTCAAATGCCCATACAGCAAAAACTGAACCGAGCCCTGCTCCGAATCGGTATCCGTGCCGTACCCACACCTCTCAGTTTGCCTATTGAGCGATATATAACTAGCGCCTCAATTCCAATCCTGCTCTGATATGAATATAAACACCGATATAAGAAATCACGGGAAGGTGAGCAGCGGTAAGGTAGGGAGCCAATACAACCACGCGAAAATACTGGAATTAGGGACCGGGTTAGATGGGTGGGATTATGCGATGATGAAGGGCTTGGGTTGGGAGCTCCGGAGTACCGATGGTCCGGTACGATATCACTGGTACCGTGTGTGCAGAATTAATCGTGGACAGGCATGGAATAACTTAACCTAGTGGGTGGACGAACAAAAGACAAATTAAAAGGATGTACTGTACATATAGAGAGAAGGGAGTATGTAAAGCAGTAATGGACTATCAATGTACACAAGATTGGTTAAACGAGACGAAAATGATAGAATGGGGAGCGTAGAGGGGGGTAGGTGGTGGAGTCAATGAGATAAGGAGAAATTTTAAGTGAGTGATCCAATCTGGAGGGTTTGGTGTCTGCGATGGCCTATCGGTCCGCGTGAGGAGAGCTGTCTGTATTGAGTTTAAGATTGTGCTTCGTCAATGTTTTTGCATGCCGAGAGGGGTACATATGTTGAGTGGAACTTACCATTGGGTGTTAAAACCTGGGTATCTATTTGGAAGGATGTTCAGATGGATCGGACGGCTCGGAGGAGCGGGATCGTGTTAGCTGAAGGGTTGCTGCATATCCTAGAACGAAATCTGCCCGGTCCCGTAGCAACTTTGCAATCTCATAATGCCCATGCTCGGTAGCCCACGAGGCCGGTGTTTTGCCAAATTGGTCAATAGTGTCGAGATTGACCTCGTTCCGTTCTAGGAGAATCCTCACAATCCCCTCACGCCCAGTCTCGGCAGCCATGGAGAGCGGTGTTCGGCCACGCAAGTTAGCAATGTTGGGATTGATGCCATTCTGTTCGAGTAGTATCCTCACCACTTCCTCATGCCCATTCCGGGCAGCCCAAGAGAGCGGTGTTCGGCCACGCGAGTTAGCAATGTTGGGATTGATGCCATTCTGTTCGAGTAGTATCCTCGCCACTTCCTCATGCCCATTCCGGGCAGCCCAGGAGAGCGGTGTTCGGCCCTCCTCATCACCTGCGTTGGGATTGACGTTCCGTTCCAGTAGTACCCTCACCACTTCCTCATGCCCATTCCGGGCAGCCCAGGAGAGCGGTGTTTGGCCCTCCTCATCACCTGCGCTGGGATTGACGTTCCGTTCCAGTAGTACCCTCACCACTTCCTCATGCCCATTCCGGGCAGCCCAGGAGAGCGGTGTTCGGCCCTCCTCATCACCTGCGCTGAGATTGACATTCCGTTCCAGTAGTATCCTCACCACTTCCTCATCCCCATTCTCGGCAGCCATGGAGAGCGGTGTTCGGCCATGCAAGTCAGCAATGTTGTGATCGACGCCATTCTGTTCGAGCAGTATCCTCGCCACTTCCTCATCGCCATTCGAGGTAGCCCAGCAGAGCGGTGTTCGGCCATACATCCTGTCAGCCATGTTGAGATTGGCATCGCTTTGCTCCACTAGTATCCTCACGACTCCCTTATGCCCCCTCTGGGCAGCCACGCAGAGCGGCGTTTGATCATATTCGTCAACCGCGCCGAGATTAACATCGTTCCGTTCCAGCAGCGCTCTCACCACCTCCTCATGCCCATTCTCGGCGGCCCGGAAGAGCGGTGTTCGGCCCTCTTCATCACCTACGTTGGGATTGACGTTCCGTTCCAGTAGCATCCTCACCACTTCCTCATCCCCATTCTCGGCAGCCATGGAGAGCGGTGCTCGGCCACGCAAGTCAACAATATTGTGATTGACGCCATTCTGTTCGAGCAGTATCCTCACCACTTCCGAATCTCCATTCGAGGTAGCCCAACAGAGCGGTGTTCGGCCATACATCCTGTCAGCCATGTTGAGATTGGCATCGCTTTGTTCCACTAGTATCCTCACGACTCCCTTATGCCCCCTCTGGGCAGCCACGCAGAGCGGCGTTTGACCATATTCGTCAACCGTGTCGAGATTAACATTGTTCCGTTCCAGCAGTACTCTCACCACCTCCTCATGCCCATTCTCGGCGGCCCAGAAGAGCGGTGTTCGGCCGGACATAGTGTCAGTTGTGTTAAGATTAGGGTTGCTTTGCTCCACAGGCTCCTCACAACTTCTGAATGCAGCCTCCCAGTGGCCCAAGCGATTGCTGTGTTACCCGGCATTCAGCCTACCCATCCCATTTACCCCTCTCCAACCAAGCAACCGCTATCCTCACACACCCGGAGTATGGAAGGAACAAGGTTCATGGGAGCAAAGGAACTGCTAACCAGCTTCACTTGCCGGCACTAGCAGGTACTAATTTGAAGGGTAGGTAGTCGAGGCCTTCGTACGCGATCAGATGGGTAAGTTATGCAAGTTCGCTTTCAGTCTAATGCCCACGATCAGGAAGTATTTGTAAAATTTTGCATGGTTCGCACGATGTAAAGAACAAGAAGGAAAGAAGAAAAAGCAATCAATTAACGTCGTGGTCGTGTTCGTTTCCCTCCCCCTCGTCAAGGAGGACCTTGCACTCGCCTTTGCTGCCAGCTCTCGTTTGCCCCTGCCTTCAGGGAAGGCAGGGTCTGGAAAACCACCCTATCTGCCCCAGTTAGGAGGCCGCTCTGAAACCCCCTGTATCTTCATTCGTGATAAGACCAGTCCCCAGGCCCTACACTCTGGTCACCTCGTCTAGCTTTTTCTTCTCTAATAGAACGTGTAGTCTTGCCATGTGCGTCAACGTTCAGGGAAACGAAAGGAAGCTTGGTATCACCCTTGGTAAATAATAGCCCATACTTTTATTGGGAATGTGCTTCAATTAGATGTCGCTCGCGCTCCCCAGATCTTCTCCGGAATCACTCTCGCAGTATGAACCCGCAGCGCATAGTCCTTGCATAGGGATCAGTATCCTACCTGTAGTACATACAACCCCATCTCCAAATAACCCTGAATCCTATCCTCGGCCGGACTAAGGGGTACAGTACCCGAACCACCTCGCCAAAACATTCCATGATTTCATCGTCAACATTGAGCCTCCCGGTAAGGAATATTCGCATGTTTGCTGACACCCAGACGATCCCCGGCAGCGACTCGAGTACTGTACCGTACCAAAACTCGAATAATTGAACCGCATGGGATGTCATTAGGCTTTCCTTTCTCAGTAAGGTCAAGAAATTTGAATTTTTTATTTTTCCTGTCCCGGAAGGGGGAAAAGATTGCGACCCACTTTCCGGAGAAGGGAATTTCCAACTACATAGACTAACACACGGTTCAATTATTTAAGTTTCTATAGTAGTAGCTCCCGTCGGTCCTGTGGTGTAGATTCGTCTAAGCCATTGATGCCTATATGCCCATAGTAGCGTTATAATACTGGTAACCTTCTTTATAATTAAATTTTCTACCAAGATCCCAAAGTAGCAGACCTCGGCCTCCAGATACTTCTTCGGCCACCGGAAAAGCCACCGGTATAGTCCTACTGTAGATCCTTGGTCTCCTAGAAAGTTGCTAGAAGATATCACCCAACTTGTGATAAACCGCCTCTGCCTGGCAAGGAAATCACAGGAGAGTCGCATGGCATCAACGGCTTTTTCCCCCAGCCCAACCGCTTAAGTTAGCAATCACCAGGGAGCAGTTATTCCGCCGGCATCACTAACACCTATCTACATTACCGTATCTATCCCAAGACGAGAAGCCTTGCCTACTGAGATATATTTCCCCCGCTTTTAGATTCCCGCAACAGAACAACACTGCTCAATGCAAGCATCTTCTGTATCGCTCCATACTAGTATGCTTGACTGTGGATGGACCGACTGAAGCAGGGTTATATTTATTTATTTATTAATTCCACGCACACCCTATCAACTGGTTATGTTTTGGGATAATGATTCCTCACAGAGTTGCTCACGGGAGATCCACTCTACATTGTCTCGAGTAGGTTAAATCCTAGATCCTGCATAACTAACCTAAGCTCAGATAGATTATTCGTCATACCGCAAGTAATCAAGCACGGTTCCACCTGAGCTACTAGTAACCATCGCAACGGGAGCTGCACGGCGGGAAGCGAAAGCTGAAACAAGGTCAAGTCTAAAGTTAGCCAACGGGAGACTTTAAACCCTCCAGGATTCCTCACATAAACCAGAAGGGTCCAACATTAGAGTTTGGTCCCTACGATTTATTCAGCTATTCCCTAGCGAAAACTTCTAAGAGAAGAGCTACTAGTACCAGCCTTAGCTCCGAACCCAACGAGGGTGTCTGGACAAACAATAGTCGTTATTAACTCCTTTTACTCAGTCTCTGGCTAGCCGTTGGACACTGTACTCGCGTAACTGATAGTCTACCGTCTTGCCAAGGACACGTCTTAAAGCCACTTCCCTTTTGGTACTATAATATAAATCGGAAGTTCCCAACGAACTCGAGTCAAAGATGGGGCCAAAATACCCGCACTGTACCCCATCGCAGGTCGAAGATGAGAATGGGGGATTGTCTATCACACACAAACCTCCTCTCCTAATTACCAGTATCCTCCCATTATATGTCTACTGAAGGTGGGGTCGGGGATTTCCCCAAGATCTTATGAGAAAAAATTCCGAACACATCATTATCATGCCTCCCAAATCACTTATAGCTCATACATATTATGATACCCAAACAAGGCCGAAAAAAAAACCCCCCGCTCAAACGCCCTACGGCAAAATTAAACCGAGCCCTGCTCCAAATCGGTATCCGTATCGTACCCATACCTCTCAGTTTGCTTATTGAGCAATATATAACTAACACCCCGATTCCAATCCTGCTCTGACACGAATATAGATAAACACCCATATAACAAATCACGGGAAAGTGAGGAGCGGTAAGGTAGGGAGCCAATACTAATGGATATATTCCTATGGTAGTTGTTAGGGTACGATAGTTTGGGGCACGACCTATGGTCTGGTGTCGTTACTGTTGTGCGTTGCGATCGCTCTCCACCTGTATATAATCTAGGACCTACCGTAGAGAGCAACTATAGAACTTTCCTTTCCTTCCACATTACGAGTGCTTCATTCCTTGATACGCGCCATTGTGCTAGTGTGCCTCTGGAGTGTTGCTATCAAATACAACCACGCGAAAATACTGGAATTAGGGTCCGGGTTGGATGGATGGGGTTATGCGATAATGAGGGGCTTGGGCTGGGAGCTCCGGAGTACCGATGGTCCGGTACGGTATCACTAGTACCATGTGTGTGGAATTAATCGTGGACAGACATGGAATAACTTAACCTAGTGGGCGGACGAACAAAAGATAAATTAAAAGGATGTACATATAGAGAGAAGGGAGTATGCAAAAGCAGTAACGGACTATCGGTGTACACAAGATTGGTTAAACGAGACGGAAATGATAGAATGGGGAGCGTAGTGGGGGTAGGCGGTGAGATCCAATGAGATAAGGAGAAGTTCCAAGTGAGTGATCCAATCTGAGAGTTTAGTGTCTGCGGTGGCCTGCTAGTCGCGTGAAGAGAGCTGCCTGTAGTGGGTTTAGGATTGTGCCTCGTTAATTTTTTGCGTTGTCGAGAGAGTACGTATGTTAAGTGGGACTTACCATTGGGTATTAAAACCTGGGTATCTTTTTGGAAGGAGGTTCGGATGGATCGGATGGCTCGGGGGAGTAGGAGCGTGTTAGCTAAAGGCTTGCTTCATATCCTAGAACGAAATCTGCCTGGTCCCGTAGCAACTTTGCAATTCCATAATGCCCATTCCCGGTAGCCCACGAGGCCGGTGTTTGACCAAATTGGTCAGTAGTGTCGGGATTGACGTCGTTCCGTTCTAGGAGAATCCTCACAACCCCCTCACGCCCAGTCTCGGTAGCCATGGAGAGCGGTGTTCGGCCACGCAAGTCAGCAATGTTGAGATTGGTGCCATTCTGTTCGAGCAGTATCCTCACCACCCCCTCATGCCCATTCCGGGCAGCCCAGGAGAGCGGTGTTCGGCCCTCCTCATCACCTGCGTTGGGATTGACGCTCTGTTCCAGTAGTATCCTCACCACTTCCTCATCCCCATTCTCGGCAGCCCAGGAGACCGGTGTCCGGCCACGTCCGTCAGCAATGGTGGGATTGACGCCATTCTGTTCGAGCAGTATCCTCACCACTTCCGAATCTCCATTCGAAATAGCCCAGCAGAGCGGTGTTCGGCCATACATCCTGTCAGCCATGTTGAGATTGGCATCGCTTTGTTCCACTAGTATCCTCACGACTCCCTTATGCCCCCTCTCGGCAGCCACGCAGAGCGGTGTTTGACCATATTCAACCGCGCCGTCGAGATTAACATCGCTCCGTTCCAGCAGCGCTCTCACCACCTCCTCATGCCCATTCTCGGCGGCCCAGAAGAGCGGTGTTCGACCGGGCATGGTATCAGTTGTGTTGAGATTAGGGTCGCTTTGCTCCACAGGCTCCTCACAACTTCTGAATGGAACCTCCCAGCGGCCCAAGCGATTGCTGGGTTACCCGGCCATTTAGCCTCCCCACCCCATTTACCCCTCTCCAATCAAGCAACCGCTATCCCCACACACCCGGAGTATGGAAGGAACAATCTGGGTTCAGGGAAGCAAAAGAACTGCTAACCAGCTTCACTTGCTGGCACTAGCAGGTACTAATTTGAAGGGTAGGTAATCGAGGCTTCGTACGCGATCAGATGGGTATGCAAGTTCGCTTTCAGTCTAACACCCACGATCCGGAAGTATTTGCAAATTTTTTGCAAGGTTCACGCGATATAAAGAACAAGAAGGAAAGAAGAAAAAACAATCAATTAACGTCGTGGTCGTGTTCGTTTTCCTCCTTCTCGTCAAGGAGGATCTTGCAGCCGCCTTCGCTGTCAGCTCTCGTTTGCCCCTGCCTTCAGGGAAGACAGGGTCTGGAAAACCATCCTTTTATCCCCTAAACCGCTGAGACATTCAGCCCCAATTAAAATGTTGAACACTAGCCTATTTGAGTAATCGGGAGTAAATCTACACGCTCCTCATCGTTTCCATCACGGACATACTGAGGAATACAGATTTTGCGGAATTCTGAGTACTACGCCTCTAGTAAACAACGGGGTTTTTCCTATCATGGTTACTCAAATAGGCTAGTGTTCAACATTTTAAACGGGGCTGAATGTCTCAGCGGTTTAGGGGATACTCTTCCGGAAACATTTCTCCCGCAAACATTCTCGGCGATAGTCACCTAGTCTAACACCATTAAAAATGCTAACCGCCACTACAATGCACAAGTGAGGGTATCGACAAAACCTACAGACATAGTTCGATGACCCAGGATACACAGCACTATGAAGCCCCATAAGCACCCTCATGCTATTTCACGTAATATTACCAAGTCTGAAATAGCCGTTTGCGCTAGAATTTCTTCTCCAAGATTTTGGTTTTTACCCAGAACAACAATTTCCCGCGACCCATTTTCATAACCCTATCCGCCCCAATTAGGAGGCAGCTCTGAATCCCCGCTGTATCTTCATTCGTGATAAGATTGCCGCCTAACCAGCCCCCAGGCCTTCGTCTAGCTTTTCTTCTCCAATAGAACGTAGTCTTGCCATGTGCGTCAACGTTCAGGGAAACGGAAGGAAGCTTGGTATCACCCTTGGTAAATAATAACTCATACTTTTATTAGGAATATGCTTCAATTAAATGTAGCTCGCACTCCCCAGATCTTTTCCAGAATCACTCGCAGTATGAACCCGCAGCGCATAGTCCATTACATAGGGATCAGTATCCTACCTGTAATCCAACCCCATCTCCAAATAACGCTGAATCTCATCCTCGGCCGGACTAAGAGGTACCCTAACCACCTTACCAAAATATTCTATGATTTCATCGTCAACATTGAGCCTCCCGGTAAGGAATATTCGCATGTTTGCTAACACTTGAACGGTCTCCGGCAGCGACTTGAGTACCATACCAAAAAAAAAAAAAAAAATGAATAATTGAACAATGCACTATGTCGTTGGGCTTTCCTTTCTCAGTGAAGTCCAGAAAATTTTTAACTTTTTTTTTTCTATCCCGGAAGGGGGAAAAGGTTGCGACCTACTTTCCGGAGAAGGGAATTTCCAACTACATAGACTAACACACGGTTCAATTATTTAAGTTCCTACGGTGGTTAGCTCCCCTCGGTCCTGTAGTCCGGATTTGTTTATGGCATCGATGCATATAGATGATCCATGGTAGCGTTGTAATAGCCTCTTTTAACTTATAATTTCCATCAGATTTTAAAGTAGTAGACCTCAGCCGCCAAACCCTTTTTTGGCCCCTGGAAAAGCTACTCGTATATAGGCCAAGATTCCAGTCCCCTGGAAAGTTACTTGAGGATGGCGCCCAACAAACTTGTGGTGAACCGCCCCAGCCCGGTAAGGAAATCGCTGCACTGTGCCGGTAGAGTCCCACGGCATCAACGCCTTTCTACCCAGCCCGACAGCTTAAGCTACGATAGCAATCACCAGAGAGCTGTTATTCCGCCATTGTCACCGACACCTATCTACATTATCTCTCTCAAGACGAGAGGCCTTGTCTCCTAAAATATATTTCCCCCACTCCCGGGTTCCCGTGATAGAACTCCTCCTCAATGCAACTAACTTCTATAGGCTATCGCTCCATATCCTAAACTTGCTGGTTCCCAGTAACTTACCCAATTAGTGTAGTCGAAGTGTTTAGTGAGCAAAAAAGTAAATTGCCAAAGTCAGAGTTACAAAATATTACTGGTAATTGATCCCTGCTCATAACCTAGCCGGTTTTGTAGTATGCACAATAAAGGCTCTACCAGTGCTGGGGTCTGGGCCTTGATATCTTTTGAGAGCACGATAAGAGTAGGGTTACGGGTTTGAGGCTTGGCGCTGGGAGGATGATAATATTAATACTTTTTAATCATTCTAGGACAGTACGATATAGATACTATGCTAAACCTAGTATTAATAGGTTTAGTAGGGCATGTACTAGTACGATCGTACAATACCAGCGGGAGCTATATATCACAGAACACGGATGCTACCACAACGCCTTGAAATAATTTAGTATACCGGTACTACTTAAGACCAAAGAAGTCAAACATAACCACCATAAATCCCTTATATCCCAATAGATCCTATCAACCAACCACATAGCCTACCCAACCCCCAAAAAGAAAAGAGGACCCCCCAACCATGAAAGCAAGCTTTACTACAGCACCTGCTAGCAGTCACCCATCCATAAAGAAATAAGAAGTGATAATAACCAAGGAAATAAAAAGCAAAAGAAGAAAACGCAGCCACCACATGTATCCATGTACTATATTCGGCAAAACACCCAATCGCTATGATGACAAACTGAACTCCGCCCATGCTATATAAAGCCCAATCGAGATAGAGATGAATATGGAGATAGATAAAGCCCCATTTTTCTTGTTTCTAGAAAATAGAAAGTCCTCCGTGGTAAGCTTGTGCTAATTGTGCAGTAGGCTACCATGGTCGTTCCCGGAGGGAAATATGCCCTAGTGGTGAGTAATCAGTGAGAAATTCCAAAACGATAACAAGAATAGAAGGAGCAACCTCAACCATAACTCGCCCTCTAACGTCACGAAGGACTACTCAAACTATCATAAATCTCCTTTTTCAGTCAGCCATTCATGTCCCGACATAACAATAGACCCCGCGTACTGCTACCGAATTCAAGTATTATACCTCAACAACCTCATCAACCTCGCTCAGCGACAACTCTACAACTCCCAACCCCAGTCTCGTTTGCAATTCCACCACCATCTCCCCCTCACCGCGGTAGCGGGCGACAGCGAGAGCGTCTTTGCCACTCCTATCCTGGATTTCTATATTAGGATTGAATTCCAGCAACAACCTAAACATGCGTCCGTCGCTATTCTTGATAGCCCGGTGAATGGGCGTGTCGCCATTGTCAAGGTCAACGACATCGATCGACGCGCCGTTTTCCAGTAGCATTCTTGTGATAGTGAGGTCTCTGCGGTCAACGGAGAGGTGCAAGGGGGCTTTAGTCTCGCCGGGGTGGAAACAGTTAGGGTCCGCGCCGAAGGATAAGAGTAGCCGAACGAGGGTATTCGGTCGGCGGAGATGCATAGCGCTATACAATGCTGTCGCGCCGAACACGTTTACCGCGTTCACCTCGACCCCCCGTTCTAATAGCAATTGCGTGATTCCGACGTCGCCGCTCTCAACGGCAAAATGCAACGCTGTCAACCCGGTCCTACTCTTAGCCTTAATATCCGCCCCGGCATCTAGCAGGATCCTCACGATGGATTCTTGGGTGTAGCAAGCCTCGACCGCCGTGTGCAGTGCTGTCTCATGCCGAATGTCCCGAGCCTCCAGGTCCGCACCGTGGGATAAGAGCAATTTCACCACCTCCTCTCGAGTCCAAGTCACGGCAACTTGCAACGGCGTCTTCTCATACGGCCCACTGGCATCGTTCACGGCTAGGCCCCAGGACAACAGTAGGGTAACGAGCGGAATGTGGCCCTTTTTGGCGGCCCAGCATAGCGCGCTTAGTCCGTTTTTGGATTGTAGGGCATGGTGGTGCAAATGTGGGGTTAGGATGAAGTGAAGTTTTTTAGACGTCTCGATTAGATGCTTTAAATCGCGGGGCTGAAGATGGGAGATTATCAGGAGGTGGAGCTCGGTCGGGAGCGCTGGGAGGGACATTGTTTGTTGAGATGGATGATGGGAGGGGATGGAGTGGGCTTCACTCAGCCAGGAGTGAGGTTGCGAAAACGCCGTGGTTAGGGGTCACTGTTTGGGAGTTGGGGCGCAGTTGCCTGTCTGTGGTGTCGGGGGAGAAAAAAAAAGCGTGAGGAGGCTTAAACAGTCAGCAGGCTTGCCTGTATCCGATTGTGTGGCGGTGAACATCAAATTTATCGCATAGGCAGCTTGCCGCACCGCTTCTGATAAAGTGAATGTTACAAAATTATAGACTCCTATTTTATTTGGTAGCTTGATTTACCGCTCCCACCTTGTTTTGTTTATTTTATTCGTTGGCTCCTTTTCGTTTCGTTGTATGATAGAAGGAAAATTTCTACGGGAAATTTAAAACTGGGCTCAAGCCAGCCGAATTATCACGGCTTAAGGTGTTTGTAAGAATCTCGAGTGATCTTGGGTGATGTTTCGTTTCCAAGAAGCCTAGACCGCTGTTCTTTTCTCTTCCTCCCATATTTCACATATCCCCGGGCGGACAAACAATTAAAAACATTTGTGTTTTGTCGTTTTGAAAACGAAATTTCTGGGAGAGTAGTGCTTCGAAGTTTCTGTAACAGATACAAGTATCTGCATCCGGTATAATAGGGAATATCGGGCCTCCGGATCTAAATGGGCACACCCGGAAAATAACACATCTTGTCATTGGATGTGTGTTGTTGAACCACCCTTGATGGACCATACTCACCTATACTTCCCCAGCATCCATCCCCACTCTCGCCAAGCATCGCGCTTTCTATCTTACCACAAACACATACACTCTACTCCTTCATTTCATGTTGTGCCACTCACGCCTATCCACCCAAGAAAACCCCTATGTGAAGTCAGCAATAGGGTCTTAATAACTCGTAGAATCAACATCAATGTCGTACACGCTTTAGCTTGCTCCCCTACTGTGTCATTAAGGCCAAGACGATAAGCCCGGGGATCCCAGAAGTAAAGTGCAGGTATCTCTCCTCATTAAACACTGTTAGTGAGAACTAACCAAACTACCCATAGATTTAATTCTAGCCCCGCAATTGGAATTTCGGAAATGAACAAGTGGGGCTATCTAGAATTAACAGAGCCGGTTCCTACATAGCAGATTGGTGGGTAAGGCACATTCATTAGGCGTTATCCATTCTCCCGTTGGTATCGTCTAGGCGTTCTTGCCAGGTGGCCATGATGTGAGACTTCAAGATAACGAGCCTTCGGGACACTTTGAGCGCCAATACCGGAAAATCTCGCTAGGACGTCGGAGTTGCCTCTCTTGTCAAGGTCTGTTGGATTTTTCCGGTTGAAAGACCCCCCTTGACCCAAAGAAGGAAATTCTGGGCGTCCTAGCGTAATTCTTAATTATCCTAGTTTTTACGGTAGTTTATGTCTTGGGGCAGGGAGAGCCAGCAATATAACTTACTATAGGGGACCTCTTAAGTACAGTGGGGAGACAGGTATTGTTCTTGACAAGACCTATGGGAAAACAGTAGGCTTAAATACATGGCCAAGAACTGCCCCAGGCCTTCTAACAGGCAGATGGCGTCCTTTATTTAGCCATAATCTGGGACAAGGTCAGCCATGTGTCTGACAGTACAGTATCGGAATTACTTTCAGCGTTTACTCGATGGTTATTACCAACACCTTGGCTTTTGAGAGATACTGGTTTTGCCTCGTGGGGGTGATACCACACAGGGGGGGGGAATACCAAGAATAGTGCCATAATCGGCTCGCGGTCCGAATTCCCAATGTCTTCGTTCGCTGTCGGGAAGCGACCATCGTGTTACAATCTGGGATAATCAATAAAGGGCTGAAACGCTAGGCAGTTGGTGCGGTCAATTGAGAAGTGCCGGGGCAGGTAAGAAGAGTTGATACTGGTTTACCGGCACGGTTAATCGAAAGATCAAGGAAATTGGGCCTTTCAGGAGAACTGGTTAGCCTGCTCTGTGAATATCTTCTATCATTCTACATTTAGCCGCCTAGGGAATTACTGACCTTTGGTGGCTAAACAAAAGGTCCGCCGCTTTGCTGCAACAGGAATGGAGATATCAGTCTACAATGGTACAAGTACTTGCGCATTGCAAAAGTTTCCGGAAACGTGGGCTTTGGCTTGGCGCTAACTAAGTGCGGTCGGCCTTTAAAAAGTGCCAAGCCCGGTCTCCACATTTCCGGAAACTTTTGCAATGCGCAGGTATCGTACCTCGTGGAAGTCGCGAAGTCTAAGCCGATGATTCTCTCGGACGGAGGCGATATCGTATGATGCAGGTTTGCCCCGGCGGTAGGCTTGATATGGCTTGAGGGGTAAGACCCCAAACCACCTGTCTAAGACATGTCGAGGAGAGAGCCGAAAGTGTCGAATTTTTCTTGACTGACAGATATTGTGGGCGAGTAGTTTTAAACTCCAATGCCAAGCTTCCAGTACCCCAGTCGGGGTTTGATTGCCAAAGTGCAGCCAGGAGGAGGAGTGCTTCTAGGTGCGAATAAATATCCATGCTTCTAGTAGATTTTCATAATACGCTAAATTTAATTATTTTTATGCCTCTCGTTGGTATCCAACAATGAAGCGGTGCAAAAAGATCCTTGGTTCTTCGAGCGCCACAAAGTATATCCGGGCGCCTGTCCGGGGGGTGGGGGTTAGGGGGCGTGGGCTTAGGGACCTTGGTTACACAATCCTGCTACAGTCGCACCTCGCTATAAGGAACGCTAAGAGTTCGGGATTTTTCGTTGGTGAGGGCGAGGTTTTTGGGAGGAATTCCTTATAGTGAAGACTGCTTGTATGAGAGCAGGGGTGCAAATTCCCAGAGGGTTCATTCGTACTTGTAACAACGAGGTTTCCCATGTAACGAGTTCCGTTATAGCGGGGTGCGACTGTACCTGTACAGTACAAGTGTTTGTAGTCATGGACTCACAAACTGATGCGTCCTAAAGACCTAACCCTCATCGTGAGGTACCGTACGCACTGTAGACTACCTTCAGGGCTTGTTAGTGGGTGAGTCGTGGACCAAAGCAAAGCCTCAGCACGCCATCACATGATCGCTGACAAGGGGTAAGGGGTCCAAGGAAGGAACAGGTATCATACAAACTCACAAAGAGCACCCACTGTACTGCGCCCGAGTCGACTACCATACTGTACCGTATTTTTTGGGAGGGGACAGGGACACCACTAAACTTAAATCTCAGCATGGCTAAGTAGCTAGACGCAAGGACCCGGGGGTGTGTTTTCGCACAAAACAGGGGTTATTTTGCTGGTAAACTGCCCTTCTCTGGTACGGAAACATCTCCCCTGGCACTTGTACTACTAGTGGCTACTACTTTCAAATATATTGGTGTTACTCGATTGGCTAAATTGGCGAAATGGGATAGGTTTGTAATGCGTGTCACACGGGAAGACACTGCTGCTCATGGATCTGGTACTACTTGTACCAGTGGCCGCTCAGGGCTGAGGCGGCCCTAATGCCAAATCTCGAATCCGTACGCATGAGTAGTGGCTAAAAGGATAACTTTGGACTTTCGATTAGGCTTTTGATGCCATGTGAGTCACTCCCCTAATGTGTCCGATACCGCCAGTATGAGAGGACAGGACCGCGCATTGCTAGGAGAGCGAACTGGGATTGTTCGTGCGACAATGCCTCTAGTCTGACGAGAGGGCACGCCGTATAGATAATACAAGTACGTGAGATATCCCCCGAATAATGTCCCATTACCATCAATCTTTTCGGCCCTCGCCAGTCACTCGCTCCACCGTCACATTCCCTTTCTAGAGCTGTGCTCACTGCGAGCTCTTCAGTCCACTCGTTTATAGAGCCGTGCTCATCACAATCTCTGCTATCACAATCTCTGGCATCACAATGACTTCATTCCAATCCATGGTCCTTCTCTTTCTCTTTGCCATACTCGGCCTATCAAGCGCAGCAGTACTCCCTAGGGAAGCACTCAGCGCTCGCACTCTTGGGTCTCCCATAAACACCGCTCTCCCAAAAGGGAAAGTAACAACATCCGGCCAAACGGTCGCCTACTTCGGCCAGTTTGGTGATCCAGGAACGGATAGTCTGTCCAAATTTTGCTCAAACACTAATATCGATATCATCGTCCTGGCATTCGTAAATGTGTACAAAGGCGCCGGTGGGCTTCCGGGCATGAACATGGGTCGTCACTGTGGGAACAAGATCGCAGGAACAGATTTGCTGGATTGCCCCGACATGGGGAAAGATATTATCGCCTGCCAGGCTTCCGGGAAGAAGGTACTCCTGAGTCTCGGTGGAGAGTCGGCAGGTGGTAATTCCTTACCAGATGATAAGTCCGCTTCAGATCTCGGAGAAAACCTCTGGAAACTGTTTGGTGAGGGCAAGGGGTTGGAGACCAAAAGGCCCTTCGGCGGAGCGTTAGTCGACGGCTTTGATATTGGTAAGTCCCCTTTATGCCACCACAAGGCCGGGAACAAGAAAATCTAACCCATGTATCTATCTACCCAGATAATGAGAACAAAGACCCCCTCGGCTACCCCAAACTAATCTCCACCCTCCGTTCATGCTTCAAAACCGGCACCAAAAAGTACTACTTATCCGCAGCCCCGCAATGCCATATGCCGGAAGACTCACTCGGCGACGCAGTCTTCAACGTCGACTACCTCTTCATCCAACACTACAACAACCCCTCCTGCCAACTCGGCAGCTTTGTCGACTCCTTCAAGTCATGGTCCACCAATATCGCAGCGCGCACCACCTCCGGAACCAAAGTCTTCGCCGGCTTTCCCGGAAATTCCACCGCTGCGGGGCAGGGCTATGCTACACACGATGAGATGAAGAAGTACGTTGCCGCGGTGCGCGGGTTACCAAATTTTGGCGGGGTGATGGCTTGGGACGCTGTGCACGCATCAGGAAATATGGCCTCTGGGAAGAGCTTTTTGCAAGCTATGAGGGACGCTCTTAGTTAAGGAGGCATCCAGTTATCGTTATGCAGAACTTATCATAATCTTTTCGTTTCTTATTTTTTTTTCTTCTTTCTTTTCATATTCACTTTCGGGGTCTATTACCGGTATAATTGTATCCTAAGTTGACCCATTTCTTGTCTCCCGTTAATTTTTTTTCATTTTTTCATTTTTTTATAGCATGGATGGACGGACGGACGGATGGATGGATGGAGGAAACGTTTATTTTGCATGTACGAGTAGCGTAGCTTTGAAGAATTCCGCTAACAATATCTACTGTAGCTTAAGAGCTTCAAAAGGAGGAATTGAAATGATTTCCCCTGATTGAATATGCTATGTGAATGCGGGTGATGTGCCAATGCCTTCCTGTCGCACAAGTACGGTACGGAACGTAACACAACACTGTACCACAGTAACCCAGCCCCAACCTGCGACAGCACCACCCCCCCCCCGTTGGTACCATACTCCAAGTGTCAGCATTCCCAGGAGAAAACCCATTATCACCTGACCCCTGACCCTCCTTATAAAAAAATACCATCGGCTTTCGGCCTTGCCCGTACCGTATGTTGCATCCCAATAGTAACGACAATCGTACTTTCAGAATCGTGATACTTATTATATCATACAAATAATAAGGCCAATAGGGCAATAAGGAGTTAGGAGTTAGTAGGGCAGGTGGACCGGAAGCAACAGCTGAATTTTCCGAATTTTGGATCAAAAATACCCGTATTATAAGGACAATTCTGTAGATGGCTGAGGTCACTTAATTGCCCAGTTTTCCGGAAAGAAGTCCCCTTTTTAGGAAGAAGATTCTTGCTTGGGTATGATAGGTATTATATCAGTTAGTCTATGGTCTGGTCTGCTGAGCTCTGTTGTTGAATATGGTACTTATTAACTTACCTCATTCGGTGCCTTAGGAATTTACGAACAATAAGTTTTGTTTCCTTGTTCTTTTTTTTTTTGCGCACAAATTGCATTTTTTTTCTTCTTACATGCAAGTATGATATCGGTATTACCTTTCTTAAAAACTTCCGAAACGATAATGGCAATGACAATGATGGTAATAATAATAATAATGAATACACCCAGATCTATAATACTCTCCTTTTTTTGTGACTGTTTTCTCCCACACAAAAGCCCCATTGTTCTCCCTACAATATTTCGTTCCAGTACTTTATTTTTCGTGAACCGCAGCGCAGGTGAAACATTGTTTTACTAGTTCTACTTGCTGCCTCCAGCATGTCTCATACGGTACTATTGGCTATACTTGAGCCTCGCGCTAAGAAACGTCCAAAATCCCCCCTCTCGGATCGGATAGGGGGGTGGGGTGGTGACGGTATGCTCAAAAACTGACCCCCCCCCTCAGCCGCAACCCAACTCAAGACAAGACAAAAAAAAAAAAGTGCAGGATTTTTTTACTTACTCACCAGCAGCAATTCCAACATCATTTCCTGTTCCTTCGGCGATGTACGGTACAACTAACGACCGGTTAGGATGATTTTCTCACGTTATAAAAAATATATATATATAAAAAACCGTTCCTGGTAATCTGGTGTCGGAATTGGCTAGCATAGCACATATGTCATAAGGTTTTCTCGCATTTTTCTGGTTCCATGGATGGATGGATTGGAGGGGCTATCCTGCACACGTGTACCGTACTGTACTCACGCATACGGTATGCATACCCTGTACTATCCACTCACTTACCCAACTCACTCGCTCGCTTCCTCGAACTGCACTTCTAGCTTGCCGGAAGAAGCGTATGCTAGAACCCTGGGTTCCTCCCCTGGTTACTCCCGACGTTTTTTTTCTCTTTCTTTTTCGTAATCCCCGGAGAGCAGGCTTTTTGGTGTACTTTTCGCCCCCTTTTCCGGATAGGAAGAAGAAGGGGGGGGGGGGAATTTGGTGTTCTTGCTTGTATCATACCGGAACAACTCAAGCGCCTATCACAAGCCATCACTCGCCAAACTACGCACTTCAAAAAACGTTACGGGCATTGAAGGGCTGTGGATAGGAGACGGAAGTATGCGAGGGCGAGCGGTAAACTTGAGAGTGGCTTGGTTGACTTCTCAGATGTGGTGAGTGGGTCCCTTGAATGCGCGAGAACTCTCTTAGATGTGAATGTCACGGCGTAGGACGACCTGTTGACACAATCTGCGGTATTGTAAGTGGTATCCGTGGGCTCGGGGATGATACTTGTACCCAACACGGACTCGATGATTTGGGTCTCTGTAGTATCACACTAGCATCGCACCTTATTAGGGGGTCTCAGACCGCCGATTCACCACGGTTCAAAGAGGTGGTTTGTAGTTCACGAACCATGAACCGGAAAAATGAACCACGGTACTAGTACCGGCTCTGGAGGTGGTACTCAGGATGGTTTGATGGTTTGGCAGTTGGTGGTACACTGTTGCCTTACACGAAAGAAGGATGAAAATTTTATTAGCGTAAAAACGTTATTAGTGTAAACCCAATTTCTTTAAAGCTAGCTAGTAAAGAATTAGTTCTTGATCATCAAATAGGCAAACCGAGTAGTAAACTTTTAATCTGTACCAGGAGGTTTCACACCATACTACACTGAACCGCAGTACGCATCCCGGACCTGAACCACCGGTGTGAGACCCCCTATTCAGGCGAACCGGTATGATAAATACCGGGATATGGGTTAACCAGGGCATGGGGCTGCACGTAGCAACGGCCTACCCCTGCCAACAACAACGAACAACAAAACGCGTGCAACCTCGTTTTTTGGACCTCTCTCTTTTTTTTCCATTAATTTTGAGCTGCACAGCACGAGGCCCGGTCAATAACGGGAGCCTGACTTAACTTTGAGCCCTTTTTTCTTCCATGCCGGGACCGCATTGTGCCAGTTTACCGTTGTATTTAAACTCTTCCTTTTACCTTTTCATCGTGTCATAGGAACATCGGAACATCGCTGCAAATCTATTCACACACCGACGACCTCCCTCCTCCTCTGTCGCCATGCCTCCTCAACGCTTAGTCCGCCGCCAACCTCTGGCTGAGAGGCTATTGAGCCTAATCAACCCCTTCGACCTCATCCTTGGACTCTGGATCTGGCTGGAATCTCATGACTGGGACAATTTGCAAAATACCATCAAGAACCCCCTTGGCCTGACTTTGAACATACTTTGCCTAATATCGCGCGCAAACTCCAATGGAAGCTCTAGGCGCGGCGGAGCTGATGACGTCCTGCGGCGGCCCATGGGTGGATACCCGGGTAGCATCAGCGGTGCTGGGTGGGGCTCTGGGTTATCTTATTTTGTATGTGTATCACCATTATCGGGCACTCCAAACGTAGGGGTTGCGCATGGCGAGGCGATCTCATGTCTTCCTCTTTCCAACCAAGGCTATAGAAGTAGTAACTCATTGTTTTATCGACAGTTTTGGGTCTTATCGTGGGTTTTGGCTGCTGGGAGTATTGTCAATGCCATTTACTGCTTCTCCCGGAAGAGGCGGTATAGACTGTTCGAGAGCAACATTGAGGTATGATATGTATATCCTTTTTTCTTGGTCTGTGGGTCTCTCACAACCCGATCCTATGTCGTTTTCTCTGTTTGGTGATGGTAGCGGAGCATTGGCTAGTGTTCTAATATTGTTATATCGGTAAACGTACAGATTGAGCCAACGACACCTAGTGCCCGCAGGGTACCTGTGGATTCTTCACCTACCACCGCCTCCCCTATGCGCTTATTCGGTAATATCATGGAGTCCTTTACGAGTACTCCGGAGTCAAGGTCGCATCCAGATGAAACTCGCGATGTGTGGGAGGTTTCCGTGTGGGACCCAACACCGCTTTCTCTCAGGCTGTTTGCTATCTTCTCCCCAGTGCACGTCCTCATCTATTTCCTCGCACTGCCAATGGCCTCAAACACTTTTTCTAGCCCGGGGTTTGTTAATTTCCCCTCGCCGCCAGTGACGAATACGGTTGGGACCATATTTATGATACTTGCCACGCAGTTTATACTTTCGGTGCAATTGATCTATACCCAGATGTCATTTACTCAGCAGGCCAAAGACACCACTCTGATTCATAAGGAGGTCCTGCACGAGTACGATCAAAAGTTTGTTCACCCGCGCCTCAACGTTCTCAAACGAGATGTAGCAGTGCAGACGGCAAACAGGGAGTCTGGCGAGGCTGCCAGCGTGAACTTTTTTACGCCGAACCCGAATAGACAAGGGTTCAGGACCGCCCCGAATCCTAATTATGCGGATCTTACAATGCGGGACAAGATTGGCTCCATGAGACACACCCCACCCACATCCGCTAGATCACCATTTTCCCCAATGCCATTGAGGGGCTCCATGAGACAGCCTCAGTTTGGCCCTGTGAGGAAGTCCGTATCAGCATCTACATCCATGACCGACAGTGGAAGCTTTGGCACAGACGTTGATGAAGATTACAACAATAGTGGTGATGATGCCGCAAGTGTATCCACAACCACAGGCCGGACCGAAGGCTGTCATGGATCTGGAACCCCTAGAATGCCAAGATCGTCAAATATTGGGATGCACGGCCTTGTCAATATGAGCATGGAGAATAGCAGGAACATTAGCCCAAGCAAGATGAATAGCCCTTTACGGAAAGGGTATGCCGCGAGAGGGAGTAGCTACGCCGGTAGCTTGGGTACGCCGCTGGGAACCTCCGTCCGAAGGAGCGCTAACAATGGCTATTGATCGCGTGTATCATACGAGTAAAGTAAAGTAAGGAATCAAGCAGAAAAAAACCAAGAAACGACTTTGACGACGAATATGAGCGAAATGGAGTTCCGGTAACGGGGAACAGGGTGTGGTTGCGGGGTAACCCTTTGAAGGTGGGATGACGAGCAGTGGCATACTGGGGTCGGTTTAAGTGTTTGTTGTGGGGGGAGGGTGCGAAAAGAAAGCATAATTTATTCGGAAGTCTATATGATAATTTACTCTACCGCAGGGTAGGGCAACGCACGGCGAGGAAAAGAAGGAATAAACGAGCCAACGAGAGCCTGGAGAAAAGAGCCTATTGCCTGGTTCCCTTGGGGGATCCCTAATCCAGAGATATACTCGAGAAGACACACTAGTAGTGGCACTTCCCCTACCAATAGCGAGTCCAATAATGCAGATGCGGATGCGGATGCGGGAACCCGGTTTTGTGTATCCGCACTTGCTGGACCGAGGGAGGGAGGGAGGAAATGTTAGCCTTATCTCATCTTCTATTGCCTTGCCTCCTCAAGGGACAGCTCCTCTGCCTTTACCAATTGCCGGTATTGTTTTTTCATCAAGTTTTAGCCCTTTCTGTTCTTTTGTTTTTTATGCTTATCCTGGCGTTCTTCGGTGTGGTTCGGGCTTTGATATTTCTTTCTTCATTAATTCTTTTCTTTGTTTCCATTCTTTCGTTCTTTCTTTCTTTAGTAGGGGTGGGGGGAAGGCCGTATGATACGTTACATGGGAAATATAGACCTTATCCAACTCACATTCTATTCTCTTCTGTACTCATTTTCCTTTCTACCCATTGGTACGCACGTAGCCATTATTGCTACCACTACCGTATACCAGCAGTCTTTTCTTGAATAACTAGGTATTAGGTTAGCGGCTTGCGTGCAGGTTGAAGTACCGTACCGTGGGTACACTTGAGGGGGGAGTTTTGTGTAGTAAGTTATTGTCGATATGATATGTGCGACTGTCATAATATTAGAGATGCCTTATGCTTCTGTGGGTAGCAGCAGAGGGTACCGGTACCTATGCGGGCAGTGGAGGCACGTACCCGACTCGATTACCGTCCCGCACTGGGTGCTTGCCCTAAATAACTAAAACTATATTCTCGTGCCACCTTACCAACACAAAAGAAAGCTTCCTAACTACTGCTGCTCTGCAGAGAATTCAACTGAAGAGTGACGAGTCATGTAGCGATAGACAACATTAGGTAAGCGAATTTCCCCATTCGCTGCCGGCACATTCGAAAAACGCATGACTGACTCACATATTATGCTCCCAGGATCACGGATTCGCACTCCCTATTTTTCACTTCTCCACTGAACGCGTCGACACGCCTGCCAAGACAATAATGACGTGATGACCCTCGTATCGAACGCGTCTTCCAGCAAAGCTGCTTTCTCAGCCAATTTTCCACTCGCCACCTCCCTATTGTTCCAACAAACACACGCATCCCCGCTTTTCACGGCCCACCTCGCTCTAGCGCATCAGGCGTTGAAAGGGAAAAAGGGCAAGGGAAGACGAATTATTTCTCCTGTAACTAAAATTTTTTTCTGATACTGCCACCATTACTGCCGGGCTCCGAAGATGCCTGCTAGAAGGAAGGGAAGGAAGGTTCCGCAAAAGAAAAAGCCAAATGCCGGTAAAAAAGGTAGGCCAGTGGCAACGGCAACTGCGACGACAACGCCGACGACTAGGAAGCGAAAGGCGGTGTTCTCGTCCTTAACCGATGATCCTACCGATGGGAGTAGTTCTTCCAGTGACGGCGGTAACGGGAGGGTGAGTGACAACGACGATGGAGATGGTTCTGACATCGGCGTTGGTAGCTCGAAATATGAGAAGGACAAGGGTGGGGGAAAGGGAAAGGGAAAATCGATAGCACAGGTTACAGCAGACAGCGGAAGTGATGAGGATCAGGAAGAAGGTGGAGCAGACGATGAAGACGATATGCAATGGGAGGACGTACTAAATGTTGTCTCTGCATCGGAGGCGGCGGGGACGGCAGGTGGTGGAACTTCTTCCACCCCAAATCCCAAGAAGGATCTAGAGCTTACCCTTAATCGCGGTAAGACTGAGTTTAGGTATCTTCTATTGTTACAATCGCACCATGCTGCCCAATTCACGCTGACACAGTAGCAGTGCCAGCATTAATAGCGGAAAGAAGAAAAAAGGCGCTTCGGCTGCGGAGCGGCGGATCAGGATTGTGACCCACTGTCTGCACGTACAGTACCTGGTCTTCCACGGGAGTATACGTAATCGCTGGCTCTGCGATCCGGAACTTCAGGCCATTCTGCTCTCGCATTTGAGTCCCTCGTTACTCCTGGACGTAGAGAGATTGCAGAAAAAGCGGGGCAAACGTTCTGCTCCCGGTAAAAGCCCAGATGCCGCAGATCCGGCTTTAAAAGTCCTGGGCGGCCTAATGTACTGGTGGAAGAAACGGTTCACCATCATCCGACCGGGGTTGAGGAAGAACGGGTATAAGCCAATGTCACAGTTTGCGATCGAGAGGGATAAAGTTCTGGCTGATCGGCTGAGAGGCCTGTCACCAGGGGCAGATGGTGGGTTCAGGTTCACCACGGGCCGCACGGATGAGCGTGGGGAGCCAATGCACACGATCTTCAAGGATGAGGGGGAGAGAGTAGAGAGCTTGCAGGAATTTAGGGAGATGGCGAGGGAGTGCAAGGGGAGTAGAGATGTTGGTGCTATGTTTTTTACGGCCTTGTTGAGGGCTTTGGGGCTTGAGGCTAGGATGGTGTTCTCTTTGCAGCCGTTGGGTTTTGGTTTTACAGAGAGAGAGGCGTTTTCGGAAAAAGTGCCTTCTCCAGTGGGTGGCAGCGAAGGAGGGCTGGAAGGAGAAGGGGGGCAAGCGGAAGGGGGTGGGGAGGCGGCGGGTGAAAAAAGGACCGAGAAAAACGGTAAGAGGTCTGCTGCAAGAAAGCCGGCAAAACCCAGGAGAAAACCCACAAGAAGGTCCCCAAGAAAGTCTGCGAGAAAGCGCCAGCGCCTAGATGTGGAGTCTTTGTCAAGTCCCCTTGAATCCGAAAGCGAATGGAGCGGTGACAGTGAGGAGGAGGAGGAGGAGGAGGAGGAGGAGGAAGAAGAAGACTACGAAACAGGGTTTTTCGTCCGTAGAAATAGGGAAACCAAGAAAAAGACACCTACTAAAAAACGTATGTCTTTCGATTTCTGTCTGGTGCGCATCAATGATAACCAAATTGTGATACCGCAGAACTCCCCGAAACCGGGCCCACAACAATAGACCAAGACCTCCCCTGTCCAATCTTTTGGACCGAGGTGTACTCCCCCACCACATCCACCTGGATCACCATAGATCCACTCGTCCTCACAGTCCTGGGTTCAGCACCCGACGTCCTCTCCAAATTCGAGCCAAAGGGCAAGAGTGCAGTTCAATCCAAGCAGGTAATCGCATACGTGCTGGCATACTCTGACAACGGCACCGCGAAAGATGTGACAGTAAGGTACCTGGCTAAGAACACCTTTCCGGGAAAAACCAAAGGCTTTCGAATGCTCCCTTCTGAAGTCCCCGTGTACGATATTGAGGGGAAGATAGTTAGCGTGTATAAACGTGATTGGTTTGGGAATGTTATGAGGGGGTATCTGGCACGTGGGAAACTAAGACTTGAGCGAGACGTTAAAGAGGATGAGGAGTTGGTTGGGGTTCCTGCGACTGAGACGAAATCTTTTGCTGGGAATGGGAAGGAGAGTATTGGGTGGTATAAGGATCATCCGGAGTACGCCTTCATTCTTTTCCTTCATTCTCTGCCCCACGCCCTTGCCTGATTTACTTTCGCTTTCGCCAATTCACCTGGTGAATGCTTCAAATCCTTGCCGCACTTTACTAACATGTTTTTCTTTTAATCTTATCCCCACAGATACATTCTAGAACGCCACCTAAAGCGCGATGAAGCCATCAGGCCTGGGAAGTCACACATCAAAATATTCGTATCGGGGAAGGGCGAAAAGGCCAAAGACGAAAAAGTCTACGCCCGACAGGACATGGTTTCCTGCAAATCCGTTGAGAACTGGTACCGTGATGGGAGGGTCATCAAGGAGGGTGAACAAGCCCTTAAGAAAGTAAAACCGCGTGCTGCAACACTCAATCGGAAGCGGGAGATTGAGGATGCGCAGAGGGATGGGGAGACCGTATTGCAGGGACTTTATTCCTTGGAACAGACGGAGTATGTGGTCATGGATTGTCACTCGGTTAGGTTTTTAAGTCTTTGTGAGCTATTTGCTGATTGGGGTGGGGTTGCGATAGAGAATATGTGCCGCCAGAGATTGTCAATGGGGAGATTCCCAGGAATAAGTATGGGAACATAGATATTTATACCCAGTCCATGATTCCTGTCGGCGCGGTGCATTTACCGTTGAAAGGGTCTGCGAGGGTTGCGAAGAAGTTGAAGATTAGCTACGCGGATGCTGTTACGGGGTTTGAGTTTGGGAGTGAGTGTTTTTGTGATTCTTTAAGGCCTGCGAGGGTTGCTCTATTGACTAAAGACTGATTTTTTGGGGGGTTGAAGATATGCGGGCAGCACCATACATTGATGGAATAGTCGTCGCCGAGGAAAATGAAGACATCGTCAGAGATGCCTGGGAGGAAGACCAAGTGCAGAGGAGGATCAAAGAGGACGAAAAGCGAGAGAAGGCTGCATTGACCTTGTGGAGGAGATTCATCGTTGGATTAAGAATTGTCCAGCGTCTACACGAAGTATATGAAGATGGCGATGGCATGGAGGAAGTCAACCCCTTCACTGCAAACCGGTTTCGTGGGAAGGGGAAGACCGTGCGGGCTGCCCATGACGAAGAGGGAGGAGGTGGTGGATTCATTAACGATGGTGCTAGTGACGATGGTGAACCCGGCGGTTTCACAAGAGACAGCGAAGACGAGGACGTAGAAATGGGTGGTGGCGGCGGCTTCCTCCTCGACGTTGAGGAAGACCCCTCCGAAAAAGTACCTGTCAAGAAAAATTCCGTCCCTACGCAGGCGATGTCAATGAAAGAAATGCTAGCCCAGAAGCAGAAGGTTGCCCAATCGGTCTTTGACTCCGAAGAGGAACCCGAGGATGCTGCCAGCTCTCAGGAGGCTAAATCCTCGCACTTTGTTAGTCAAACCCCGACAACGACAAGAAAGAAAGCTGGAAAGAAAGAGCCGGTAGTAGTCGTTGTTGTTAAGAAGCCCGCTGAACCGAAAAGGGAGACTCTAGGGCGCAAAGCTGCCCCAAAGACTGGGACGCGGAGCAAGTACTTTGTGGATGAGCCTGAGAGCGTCCCTGAAGAGGTTTTTACCCCGAGAAGGAGTTTGCGGAAGAGGGGGTGATTTCGTTATGATGGTTCTCGTTTACTCGTGCTTTCTATATACTTGTTTGACATTATTTGTGGGTTGTCTCGGATCATGAGATGGTCAGTTGATTTCTCATCGAGGAGTTGCGCGCTGGAAGGTCATGTCATTCTCCACTTCGTTATGCTGTATAATACCATATCATAATATTATCGTAGACAATCAATAAAGCCAACAGGCAATCCAGCCAATCGGTTCAAAAAACGAACGATTCATCACTCCAAACATCTAGAAGTCCAATTATGGTAAGCTACATACACCGTTGCCAAGCCCTTTGACCTTCCCCTCATTCATTCTGCCAAGATTTCTTACTCCACCTCACGTGCCCTGCCTCCGCTTGACTTCGCTTCCTTCCCACGCACAAACGGGAGCGGAAGAGAGAGGAAAGAGACTTATAGTAGAAACCCCCCCCACTTTTGTTTCCATCATCTCCAGTGGTTCTCCTTCCACCCACTCACCCACACTCCCCCCGTCGCTGCTGAAGCCTACCATCTGCCCAGCCGCCGTCAACTTTAAACCTCTATTTCTTTCTTGAGCAATCCAATCGGGTTACGATCCAATCGTCATTGTGGCGGCCCCTCATCCATTCTTTCTCCCTGTTTGTCTCACCTATACGGTCGGTACCGTACTTGTGGCAACCATCTAGCGGTTCATCTATTTGGTTCGGTTCGCTTGTGTCTTGCCCCCTTACGCACGCACATACATCTGTTACGGTATCTAATTTAGTTGTCCGCACTGGCCACCTGCTTCCATTTTTCTGTGTTCTGTTCTATTCTCCGAGAAACAAACATTGAAAAGAAGATCGGAAGAGGGGAGGAACAATGGTGAAGTTTTATGAGAATTCTTTTTCTTACGAGTGGGTCTTTTGCTTCTTGGGGTTGTGGTTGATTGCTGACATGTGGGGAAATAGTTATCAATGGCCGGCTGTCACACTTGCTTATTTTTTGCGGTATCCAAAGTTTGTTCTTCTTGCTTCCTACCTTTCATCAGGGTGCTAATGGAGATGATGGTTCAGTCCCTACTCAAAGCACGTAGTCTCAAGCGATACGCTATCCTCCCACCTGGACACCCGAACCGGCAATCTTCACGTAACCCGTCTACACCTGAAGCGTGGAAAGCTCCCCGCATCGGTAGCCCGCTTCCTCCCTAAAATCAAAGAATCCTACATCCTCGAAAAGTCAATCGTAGACGTCAAGCACCAACGGTTGGAAACGGAGACTAGGAATCTGGACTGGGAGGGGGTGTTAAGCGTTGTCGAGAGTCAGGTGTATACTCCTGGTAGTGGCTCCACTGCCTCGGAACCGGAGGCAGCAGCAGCTGGAGTAGGCAAAACAGATGTGACGACGGTAGTCCGTTTCGAAAGTAGGCTTGGTGGAGCACGAAACACGCAGAGTGACGGAATGGCGGGTCGTTGGTTCTCGAATTGGACAGCAGGCTCAGTGCAGGGGTCTATTGAGCTTGTGGGCATGCGGAGAATGATGGAGGGGTTCGGGGGGAGGAGGGAGGGGATGAAAGTTGTTCTGGAACAGTTGCGTGAACGTGGCTTTGTCGGTGTTATTAAGGAGCAGCGGCAGGGGGGTTGGGAACGTTGGAAGAAAGCGTGGCGAGGGGAGGGTGTTGAAAAGGTGGATGATTGATTGGTTTCTGATCTTTGGCTTGATTTATCATTGCCATCGCTGACGGGGAGGTTTTGGAAACTTGCGGGACTTGGCGGAATTATTCCTGGGTTTGCTACTACGTTTTTTTCATTCCTTGTGCATGGGAGGGGAATTCATGGGCGCTTTGCGTGTTTCTTTTCTTTACTTATTTTTATTTCCCTCTCTACTACCGATTTCTAGGTAGCGTTTCGTTTCGGCGAAGCCTTACCCATAGGAGGGGGGCAAACTTTGTACTATCTTCACCTGTGTATTTTTTGGGATGTACTATATGGGTGGGCGGCGGGGTGGGGCTCTCTTCATGGGGTTTAGTGGTACAATAAAAAAAAACCAAATGGTCTCTCCACTCTTCAATTACTTGGATTTTTCTTATAATGCCCTACTTCTTTCTAGTAGATGAGGTGACGAATGGATGGGGGGTGAGTTCCTTGTGGAGCTGATCGGTTGGGTGGGTTGGCTGAGACTGTGATGCGGCAGGCGAATCGACTTGCTCCTTGCTTGCTGGACATTTGCTACGCTACTGGCTGTATCATAAGTTAAGGAATCGATTGGCTTGAAGATCTCCGATAAGTGCCGTACATGTAAAACCATACAAATAGCGAATTGGTCCAGGGGATTATCAGGGGATTTTAAATAGGCTTTGGGAGATAAAATTTATTTGATGGTGTTATCTCGATCGTCCGGTTCTTGCCATTATGATACCTTTCCTTGATTGACCTATCATATATTTTACTATAGTGGTTAGGTCAATTGGAGCGGTCAGCTGTCAGCATTGAGTGTCCTGTCCCACCGAATCACCGTTTTGTCAGTGTCAGCAGGGTGGTGTCCCAAAGTTCGGAACATGTCAGCGTTTTACATTTGTTCTGGCAGTATACAGACATTTAGTGTTTTGCTCTAGAGAAGCTGTTATCGGCTTTTCAGGAATATAGCTCAGAGATCATTAACTGTCATAACTGCAACTCTGACCTACTCTCGCTGCCACTGCTCTCATCATTACCCACAACCTCCTCGCTATCCAGCAAAGTAGTTTCCCACTCCGTAGTACTCACATCCCGCCTAATCCCACTTGTTTGCCATAAGGTTCTATCATAAAGAAAGCCTTCCGAAAGTACAGATCTAGAACCTACTATCTACTCTTCTTAACCTTACTCCCCACCCTATTACCTGCTATGTACAGTACAGCGAGAATCCTATTTCCGGTACAGTATCTATCAAAGAAATTAAGAAAACCAGAAAAATTATCTAAGTTGTCCCAAAAGCTCTTTGTGTCAGCATGCGGCGTCCCAACTCAGGGTATCATACACGTTTTTTTTGCATCAGCAATTTCGAAGCGTCCCAATTGATCTGACCAGTCCTTGGAGCACAAGGAGGGGTATGAGAGCTTTACGGAGGCGGCTGTACAGGTGAATTTGCTCTAGATGCCCCTCTTGACAAGTGGAGAGTTGGAAAGCATTCATGGGATTTCTTCCCTTTCCAGAGTGGGGAGCCCCTTAGCTGCCGGGGAGGAATGGCTAGCTAGTTATTGGAAGCGTTCACCGATTGACTGTGACGCTTAGGTAGTGCCGGACTTCCCATCTTTGACGTCAATCTCGGGCCTTTCTTTCTACACATATTGCACATCCTCGTTTTCGTTATCAAAGGAAAAAGCCCCAGCCGGATGTGCAAAAGCAGAGACTTCACCACCATAAATTATCACTCGCAGGCCAACCTCCCAATTAGGATTAGGGGCGGTTTCATCTTCGGTAGGGTTACCACCACCTAAGCAACAACGAAAAAAAAAAAAGGCGGAAAGGAAAAAGCATCATTCCTCCGTCTCTTCCTCATCCTCATCGATCAACTACACCTTTAACACCAATTGAAAATGGGTTTCGACAGCAAACAAAAAAAGCGCAAGGGTAATTAGTCAATTGCCCCCTTCTCTCTTCTTCCCTTCTACCTAGGTCGCAGCTGACAACCATGATCAGCCGCGAAACCCGCCGTCTCCCCGATCGCGAAAAAGACAAAAGTCAATGCGGATGCAAAAAATAAACCTGCTACGACCGTGCCCATCGCCACCACCACCGCCGCCAGAAAGCCTTCTCAGAAGAGGCCGAAAGCTGTTGATTTCCTTTCATCCGATGACGACGACGACGAGGAAGCCTGGGCTGGAATTGTAGACGATAAGAAGGGAAAGAGCAAAAAGAAGGCTGCTAAAGTCAAGAAGGATGTGAGAGAGAAAGAGAAGGAGAAGGAGAAGGAGAAGAAGAGTGCTGCTTCTAAGAAGGGGAAGGAGGGGAAGGAGGCTGATGTTAAAGAGACTGCTCCTGATCCTAAAAAGAAGGAGGTTGCTGCTACTACTGAGGCCGGGAAGGATGATATTGGCGGTGATGAAGAAGAAGAAGAAACGATCTTGCTTGATGTCTCTGGTGGCCCTGACTCGGATGACTCTGAAGTTGAGGAGGAGGAGGAGGAGGTCGATGACCGTACGGCAACTTTGCTAAAGGGGTTTGAGAGTAGTGATGATGAGGATGGAGACGAGGGAGAGGCGGAGAAGAGCAAAGAGAAGGGAGTCGATGGTGCTAAGTTTAAAGGAGCCAAGATTCCTGGAGACAAGAAGACCAAGAAGAAGTTAGGGGCTTTGGCGGGGAGAGAGAAGGTTAGCTCAATCCCTTATGCGCCCTTTGCGATTGATTCAATTGGGACGAGTCTTTTCCTCCCTATAACATATATGATGAAACAAAAGTTTTTCGATTAGTCTTTAAGACACCTACATGGTTATTAGAGTGCTTCGTTCTGATCCACCCTCTCCTCTATTCAACCATATTCTCTTCTGCACTCTACATAACGCATAACTAACCCGCACTTATCCTCCCAGTCAATCCCCGGCATCATCTACCTCGGCCGCATCCCCCACGGCTTCTATGAACACGAGATGCGCTCCTACTTTTCCCAATTCGGCGAAATTACTCGCCTCCGCCTCTCGCGCAACAAGCGCACCGGCAAGAGCAAGCACTACGCCTTCATCGAGTTCGCGGACGCTGACGTAGCCGGGATCGTCGCGGACACGATGAACAACTACCTCCTCTTCGGCCATATCCTCAAGTGCCAGATCGTGCCCAGGGACGACATCGAGGTTGTCGAGAAGTTGTTTGTCGGCGCTAACAAGCGCTTCAAACCCAGGCCTGGTGCGAAGTTGCAGAAGGCGGAGCTCGAGAAAAAGCGGACGAGGGAGGAGTGGAGGAAGAAGGAAAAGGCCGAGAATTCTAAGCGGAGGGGAATCAATAAGAGATTGAAGAGAAAAGGGATTGACTATGAGTTTGATGCTCCGATGGTTAAGACGCCGGTTATTGAGAATGCGGTGAAAGCTGTTGAGGCACCGCCGGTGGAGGAGGCCAAGACGGCAGAAACTACGGTGGAGGTTGAGAAAACTGTCACTGTTGCTGCTAAAGAGGTTGAGGAAGTGGAAGAGACCGTTGAGAAGGCTGAAGTCGAGGAGAAGGTCGCTAAAAAGGCAAAGAAAGCAAAGACCAAGAAGTCGACTAAGAAAAAGAAATCTTCTATAAAAGCGTAATTTGTATTCGAAAACCAAAAGTTTTTTATTTGTACCTATCCCCCTTCTCCTAGACTATACATAAGAGCATTCACTCGTAATTGATATCGTAGCATGCTCCCATTATTATTGAAATACTATCAATCGACACGATATAAAAATTTGGCTAGCCCCGATATCAATTGGGGGTTCTGTGATTTTTGAAGTTCTAATATTGGAAGAAAAAAAATCATACCCCCGCCCCACATCTTGTCCCTGAGAAATCCATAATAACCTGGGATAAGCGTAGAGCCTCTTCTAGGGCTAAGATACCCGGCAACGCTAACAGTGGGGTGCCGAATTAATCTTTTTTTTCTTTCAAGAAAAACAACTTCTAGAATTTAATGTTCACTTCATCACCGGAAATTTCCTCAATTCTCCGCCAAAACGATATACACCCACACCCCTCCCTTGCCACAATGGCGCGCTCACTACTAACCTACCTCACCCGCACAATCCCACGAAAATTCCCCTTCAGAAACCACCTAAATCCCTACACCCTGACGCAAAAACGAAACATCAATGTCATCAGATACGCCCCAGCAAATTACCCCAAAGGCCGCAAGAAAGTGCACGAGGTGAACTTGAAGTTGGTACCGCGAGCAGAGCACAAGATTCAATGGGAGAGCTTGAAGATCAAGTACATTGATACCCATACGCATTTGCATTCTACGCTTCAGCAGATGAAGGATGTTTGTAGATCTTCCCTTCATGAGTCTTTTTTCTTTCTCTTTTTTCCTGCCCTTCGTCTGGAGGGGATTGGATTCACTAATGTAACCCCCGGGGGAGGGGAGGATGTTTGTTAGGTATTTAATGATGGGACAGTACCGAGTACTAGGATTGATAGCTTCGTGGCGAACTTCTTTCCGGAGCAGTGCACCGCCGTGGTGGATGTCTTGGGGAACATGGAAGATTTGTCGTTGTTTTCTTCGGCGGTGGAGTTGCCATGGCGGGAAGGATTTAATTACTAGTATGCACCACAGACCCTCCCTCCTTTCTAAGAGCCCACCTAACGTTCTCGACAGCTTCGCCATGGGCGCCCATCCCTACAACGCCATAGCCTACAACAACCGCGCCCATGACTTGCTCACCAGAATCCTCAACAACAAACAATGCGTCGCCCTGGGCGAGTGCGGGCTGGACTACTTCCGCACGGACTCGATCAGCTGGCCTACCCAACGGCAGGTCTTCATCCGCCAACTCGACATCGCAGTCTTTGCCCGGAAGCCCATACTAATCTACACCCGTGATGCCGAGCGCGACACATTCTCAATCCTACACGACAACGTACCCGCCGATCACAAACTGCACATACAGTCGTTCACCGGCTCGCAGGAGTTCGGGATGAAGGTGTTAAAGCATTGGCCGAATAGCACACTAGGCATCACAGGTGCGATAACGTATAGCGGGGCACAGCACGTCTTGGAGATGATCGAGAAGGAGGAGATACCGCTGAATAGGATGATGCTAGGGAGCAAGAGTCCGTTTATCATCCCGAAGGGTATTTATCCACATCTTGCGAAGACCACGCGGCCGAAGCTGAAGGAGAAGGAGAAGCTTGTCGTTGGACACTCTGGGATGCTGCCGGCTGTTGCGGAGGCAGTTGCTGGGGTTGTCAATAAGACGTTGAAGAAGAGGGGGGATGCGGCGAAGGATGAGTGGCTGCATAAGGTTGATAGCGTCCTCAAGAGCTCGAATGAGGTTGCGGAGAAGTTTTTCGGGATTAAAGTGTAGGTAGAACAAAGCAAGGGGGCGGGAGTGGGGTCTTCTTTTTCGATTGTATTTATAGATAGACTTAAGACTCCTAGTGTTTATTGGTGGCTTCTCGTTATATCTTTTTGGTTCCCGTCTATTCTGGGGGGGTATTTTTTAGCTACTGGACTTTATAATATCTCCAAATCGTACTTTGTACAGTACTTTTCTTGTAAAAATGCGCTGATGGGACTATGAGAGTCTGAGTCGTCTTTGTGTCTACCTAGCCAACTCTTGAGCTCCTACCACCCTCCCGGCCTGATATCAGCTCTGCTTCCTGGCAGATGCTAACTAAAAAGGTACATACAAAGAAGGGAAAAGAGTGTGTTAGCGAAGAAAGGCGCGGAACGGCGATCATACAAGGTATGATACTCGTACTAATATGCAAGGAGAGTTGCTATGTCAATGGTACAGTGAGAAACAATGAGAGATATTCAATAAATTGTACCTTGACTTGGTAAGAAGTGAGTATCAGTAAAAGCAAAATAGAAAGGTAGTAAAGGAAATAAACAATTCTGCACTTCTCGTTCTATGTTCCAGGTCTAGTGGTGGTGGTGGCTATAATGAGACTATCGCAAGTTGTATAGCTATCCCTTATGGGGTCTGAAACAATAAAATTCCTCGTCAGGCCTGCTAAAGTCAGATTTGGCAGCCGCTACCTGAACTTGGTGAGCAAATAGAATTATTGAGTAATTTTAGTACTTAAGTAACAGCTTGCTAGGTAAGCCTGAATATTTTTGGCAAATCACAAACCTGAATTCTGTCATGATGGTTTATGTGTCTATTGTGTCATAGGTGTCGTATGGTAGGTAGTAAATTGTGACCCTACTGATGGTTGCTAAAGAAAATACCAAGCCTGAATTTGGCTCATCAATTGTGCAAGTAAGTGGCAACCCCATAGCTATTTATTTAAATGAATTAGAACTATTAAGAAATATTAGTCCAAAACTAGAAACCTGTCTTAACTAGGATTCTAATGCAATCCCCTAATTGGAGCTGATAGGATCAGCTCATGTATAATGAGGATTTGCCCATATTCTGTAGAATAACTCTTGCTCAACTAGAAAAAGCCAAAAAACATATCACACTACTCACTTACTCTATTCATAGTGTTATCTTCCATTAATTTTCTTTGTTGACATGAGTTCAGTATGGAGCTGGTATCCAATTATTATAACCTTCAATTAGCTAACTCAGCTAGCAATATCCCATAAGGCTGTTTCCAGTACTGGGATCTTCACAAAGACTATTTTTGATAATGACTGATCTGCTTCCTTTAACTAGATTAGCCCAAATTTCAGACGAACCACCTCTAGTTACTTTCCATCTTGGGAAACTCCAAAAACGACTCTATTTCTCTTGTGATTGTTAAAAATATCTTGGGTACAATTTGGCTGTAACCACACTTGGTATCTGCTAGTAGTAGACAAGCCTGTACTGAAGCAAGATTTGGGTGACTAAAGGCTGTAAAATCTTGACTCTTTGCATAATGGGTAAACACAGCTCTACACTTGCTAAGTGGTAAATATGCTTTGTTCTGGGCCAGTAACTGTGATAGTAAATCATCTAAAGAGATAACAGCTCTAACACAGACTGCATCAATTAATATTACCATAATGTATTTTCCCTCAAGATTATATTTGCCAATATCTTTTCTAAAAAGTACAAAAGAATATAGTACATGATCAGAAAAAAACTCTATAACAGGTATGCTGGTTTAGCCATTATTAAGGGTAGAATTATTTGTGTTGTAGCATAGTACCTGATTTAAAAAATCTTTTGGTTCAAAGAAAAACAGGGTGTTAAAGTTAGACTTGAAAGACTTGTGGGAGTTGATGCTGAGTAGGTGTTTGCCTTCATCAGTGGACTGAAGTATCAGGGGAAGTTATCAAAGTCCTTGACTCTGGAGACCTTTCCTTTACCAGCGATCTCCTAGTGGTCAGAAGGGAGGGTGAACATGAATCTGAATGCTAGAGATAATCTATTTATTAGATTTAGTGAGATAAAAATATTTTTAAAGAAAATAAAGCAAAGGAATTCACAAAATGTTTATCCCAATGTCCTTCAAGAATAAAATCACGGATGAGAGATTGGCATGCAGCTGGAGATATGGATATATATAATACTTATCTCTTCTTTAGGATAGTCACATTTGACAAATTTTGGACAAGAGAGGGTGTATACTATGTGAAGACATATCAGGTTTTGGTATACGAGAATTTGGAATAAATAGAGATTCATACCCAGTAATGAGGTATCAGAATCATCAAGTTTTAAGATAGTAGCAGTCGTTCATCTTAAATATTCATATTCAGCTAATTTCTACCTCTTTGAGTTTACCTTTGATTCTATGAAGGTGTTGGGCATGCCAAGAGATCCAACTCACATAAAACTGACACACAAGACCCCTGCCTACCAACCAGCCGGAACACAAGCACTCAGAAACATACACCTCGGTCTAGCTTGAGATGATAGTCACGTGCCTCTGACTATAAGGTCACGTGTTTGATTCACAGCTGTATTGGGGTTCTTATTAGCTAAAATATCATTATGCAACAAGTCATAAACGACGGTGATAATAGCGCAAAGGCGTCTGAGGGATTTAAGTGTGCGTTCCCGTTTTAGGATGCCCTAAAAACGGTAGGAACGAGAGTTCCCTAAGATGACGGACAGAATCAGAACAAACATTTAAGAAACAACTTGTATGAAGAAACCAGAAAAAACACATAGCGGAAACCTCCGGGCCCGCTCAGAACCAGTCAGTACGAACATAAGATAGTGTGCGCAAAATCACTATTCGAGCGAGCGCTGTTACAAGCAAGTTGGGAAACCTGATGTATGGACAGTGACAGACTCCCGTACATCCAATGGTCTGACGCTTTTGAAGCTGGCCGCTTCATATACGGTTCGGTGAAGAGATAATATTATTATGTTGGCATTAGTCAGCTACGTGTACTCTAGACCAGCCTATTATCCATGGGACTGACACACCCCTACGATAATGTGGTGGTGTTAGGGGTAGCCGGTAAGGTGACTTATGATACCGGACTAGGCCTTATGCTAAACTGGTCTTAGATGGAGAATCTTGTCTAGGAAGGCTCGTAATAAGGTGTAACTAAGTTACTCACGTATTGTAAAGGTAATGAGAAAATAATAATTGTCAAACTTATTATATTGATAAGATCTCTTCTCCGGTGCTTGATGATTCTTTTTAAGCGAGGGAGGCACTTCGATACTTATATTCCGCGTCTGAGTGTTCGCGGGCTACATGCTCCAACCATACTAACTAAGTATCGACCGAACAAAGTTCCCTAAACTCTTAAGTGCGAACACCTCTTGACCCTGACAACTGTTCGACTCCATACTCACATTATGAAGACTTAGACTACCATATTATCGTGAGGGTGTGTCAGTCCCGTGAATAATAGGTCAGTCTAGAGTACACGTAGCCGACTAATGCCAACGTAATAATACTTCTTCACCGAACCATATATGAAGCGGCCAACTCCAAAGGCGTCAGA
>Ga0307507_10001824_pt1 | contig 46680 bp, 35 predicted proteins | sample 7_EM_MG_FD_207223 | JGI IMG/M metagenome (GOLD analysis project Ga0307507, IMG submission 207223) | Populus trichocarpa ectomycorrhiza microbial communities from riparian zone in the Pacific Northwest, United States - 7_EM | ecosystem: Host-associated > Plants > Roots > Unclassified | place...
GTTTATTTGTAGCTACCTACGGGACAATCCATGGCATGTAACCTAAGTTATGGCCTAAAAACCCTTACCCAAAACATAAGAAATATCTCCCCCTTTCAAACAAACTAACGATATAAAATCACTAACAGGGGAAGGAGGCGGATAATGTGTCTGATCTCATACTCGAGTGTGGTGGAGGAAGAAAGGGAGAGATCCGGTAGCTGCGAGAGCAGTCTCAGATTTCTTGTCATCGTGATTTGGCTACCGAAATCAGGATCAATGGAATCGGCCACTACGGTACAGTCCGGAAACGATAGTTGGTGTGCAGCCTTGTGATACAGCGCGCAGTGTTTGGAACGCATGATTTTGGGACTTTTTGCGTGCATTACTGAAGTTGTGTCTTGGAAAAAGCTTAGCTGGGAGATTACGATTAACGGAAGTAGTCTCTCTAAGGGTAGCAGCTTTTGGAAGCGAGGGGGCCATTCCAGCTCACAAAATGTTCCCCCATTGCTCCAACACCAATAGTATGTGGGGTGCGGGATTTGATACTGGCTGGGCTGAGATACCCTGCTTTGTTCGCCTTTCATCGCCCTCTTCCCCGGATGGGGCACGGGCATTAGATATGGTAGTGCAAGCCTGGTACTGGTATCTTGCCCAACGCAATGCATGGGAAGAATACAAGGGACCACAACATACTCGAGTACGGATACCCCAAAAGTGATCGCACTGGTATGCACTATTCCTGGAGGGGAACAAGGGTATTACTGGGCATACGGAGAGCTAAAATCTGGGGCTAGGCTCGGGATTGGATGCTTGAGAGGGATGGGTAGAGAGAGCAGTGTTTTCCGAGGTTTACCTTACCAGGGAATATATCGGAAAGTGTTGGGACCTCGTGGATGAGGTTCGCCGGGGGTTGGAGGAGGAGGAACGGGAGTAATAATGGCATGAAGGGCTGTAGCGTAATAATGGATGGTATGAATTTGGATGCGGCATTTTTTCGATAGCTGGGTTGCTGATAAGTACAAGTACTGTTGGGAGGTTTGGGCTGCACTGAACACAGGGCATAAATGTTAAGGAAGCTGAGCCAGGATCAAACCCTATCGTATTCCCCAGGAATCTCTCCCCGCACAGACAATGGGAGGAAACTTGTTGGCACCAGCGACAGAAACCCTTCCAGTGCATATAGCCAGCTAACATTTCTATCATTCCTTGAGTCGGGCAATGTTTGTGATATGCGGTGCTATTGCTATTGCTTATACAATGCTATGAACACGAGCGACAGACTGTGAGCTTGCGTGTTGCCTGTCCTTGCCCTTGTACCTTTGTAGTCAAGGATCGTCTTATAAAACGAAGTACCGGTATGGATCTTAATCGGTCGTATTGCGTGGGGGGAGACGAGCAGTAGTAGAGAGCAAGCCCGGTCTATTGGATAAGGGATTGATATGCCGTTTTATCTTGATTACTATCGCAGGGCCTCACGAGTCCTGTCTTTGAGCGAGGCGTCGGCGCCGGCGGGCACCGAGAGGATATCATAAATACAAAGTACAGCAAACAGTAAAGAAGAGGCGAGCTCTCTGGTTGACCGACTGACTTTGCAGACTTATATATAATACTAGTACAGTGAGTTACGGCAGTTTGTTTCACACTGAGGAAGAAGGCAGGAAGTGAAGCATAGAGTGGTAGAATTGTACAAATTCATACAGAAATTAAGCTCACATCCACACAATCGGAGACAGCGGCAGCCCTGCACTGGCCCCCGAAGCAAAACAATACGGTGGGCCTCAATTTTCTACTCTGGGCCCCTGTATTGCGTCTGGTCTGGGTATTCTTAGGTATCAAGAGACCGAGGATAATAAAAGGGACAAATCGCTTTCACTCGATTTCTCCTTTTCTCTCCTCTTCCCCATCACCATCACCAGCCTCTCACACCTCCCCCCGCTGCCCCTTCACTTCACTTCACTTCACTTTCACTTCCTTTAGCTCTTAGAATATTTCTTCAGCTCACTGAAAACAACATATCATATCAGCTCTGATTCTCATTTTCCCCAGAGCCGAAGATAGCGAACGCACGGTTGTTATGACCCTTGTCCACATCGTCATCAGAACAACTTAGCGTCTGAAGGCTTGTTTATTTTCTCCCTGCTTCTCTCGCTGCTGCTGTGTCCATTTAGTCCCCTCTCTGCCCCCCCCCCCTCTTTGAGTTCTTCCGGAAGCACAATTCTTTCTTTCAAGGTGTTCTTGGCCGGCTCAGTAGGCAAGAGTAACCTTGGCCTGGAGGCGAAAGGGACTAAGAAAATAATTTCAATTCACAGGACAATTTTTTACAAATACCGGTATCCTTTCCTTTCCCCCCTTTACAGGCTCGACGGCACGTAGCGACGGGTGGTGGCAACCGTTTGTTGGGTTACAGCGGAGAATATCCCCGTCCGTTCACCTAAATAAACCGCGAAGAGCCTCCTTTCATACAAGCTTCTGTTTGCCCCGCTTGCTACTCTTCTTTCTTTTTCTTTCCTTTTTTGCTTTTCCCTTCCTTCGATCTGGTTCTGGTACTGGCTGCGTCTATTCTCACATTCTTCTTTCTTTCCTTCCATCATACCCGCTGCGCTGCTTACAGTACAACTTCACGTCTCCTCTCCCCACACACTCGCACCAAAGATATTGTATCTGTCAAAATTGCTGTGGAATCCAACCTGGTAAGTTTTTTTTATTAATCTCACTCCTTTCTTGTTTCTTGATTGTTGTCGAGTCTTCGGTGTGATTCATTGTCAGCACAATTTTCTGGTTGACGAGATGTTGCCGTTTTTTTCTCCTGTTGCCTCGCTTGGCCTATACCGTTACTGGCCTGGGGCTGTTGGGTGAGCATTATTATTAGTTGATGGGAACCTGTCGCTTTCAAATCGTGCCCCCCAAAGGGGCAAACTGGCTGTTGGCTCCCACAATAATTTTTCGTGTCCTTGTGTTATTTTCTCCTTTCTTCTTTTTCTTCAGCTATCATATCCCTTCTATTATCCCCAACCCTTTAAAAGCAAACCCTCCGCCGCTCTTTCTCATTTCTCCCCTCTTATCCATCAATCCTCCTCTCGATCGCGTACTAAGAGCAGACGATCTAAAAAGAATAGTCACACTCCGCCTGCAGCTCACCGAACAAACCCCTGCATTTACCCCTCACAGCGGAATATTTACCCCTCGTCTCCCCACCACTTCTGGAAAACGTCCGTAAAACACTCACATCTCAAGGAAAGAAAGAAAAAAAGAAGGGTGTCATGACGTCCGTTCTCCCAGCTACGGTTCCAAGCATGCAGAGCGCTCCTATATCTCAGACGCACCCCTACACCTGCAACACATGCCAAGTCGCTTTTCGCAATCATGATCAGCAGCGCACTCACTACCACACCGACTGGCAGTACGTACACTCTTTTGGTGGCGAGTTTCGTGCGGGAAGGTATTAATCAGCTAAACTGTGGCATAGTCAGTACAATTTGAAGCGAAAGGTTGCTTCTCTTGCGCCACTTTCCTCCGAAACTTTCGCCGAAAAGGTCCTCACAGCTCAGGCTTCGACACGACTAGAACGGGAGCGCGCTTCTTTCGAAAAAATCTGCAAGGCATGTAATAAGACGTATTATTCCGAAAACGCTTACGCGAACCACGTGGGATCCCAGCGGCATCGACAGAACATTACAAACATGGACTTGAGCGCTCTCCGAGCGGGTGGGGGCAACGGGCGATTCAGAGTCAATGAGAAGGACGAAACCGGTAGTGTTATTAGCAGCACGTTTTCGCTTGGGGAACCGGTTGAGGTGCTGGAGGGAGATAAGGAGAAGGAAAAGGCGATTTCTGATGTAGAGTTTACGGGTATGGTGCAAATCTTGAAGGTTGCCGAGGGGGCTGGGAATGGATCCTCTGGGTCTTCAACTGATACCGTCACCTCGCTCTCAAATGGTGATGCACCTAAGGCCGCTACAGAAAAAGTGGAGGATTTACCGCAGTTACCGATTGAGGCGTGCCTATTTTGCACATACGTTTCTCCATCGCTAGCACTTAATGTGTCACACATGACTAAGGCACACGGCCTATTTATTCCGGAACGGGGTTTCCTTGCCGACCTCGAGGGTTTAATCCGATATCTTGGCCAAAAGCTCGTCCTCGGAAATCAGTGCCTATTCTGTAATAAGACCAAGGGAGGTCTCGAAGGAATCAGAACACATATGAAGGATAAGGGCCACACTATGCTCGGCTTCGAAACGGAATCACAGCAAATTGAATTGGGTCAGTTCTATGACTTCACTTCCACATATAGTGACGTCTCAGACGACGAGACCACCGAAGAGCACAGCAAGCGTGGACTAAAGGCACCTGTTCTTATCCGGAAGGAGGGTGAACCAGAAGATGAGGGTTGGGAAGGGGCCGATGGTGAAGGATGGGAAACCGATTCTAGTGCTAGTTCTCTTGATTCCCAGGACCTTTGTGCTGTCCCTCTCGACCATAAGGGTCACCACCACAAGAAACACTCAGAAACCAAACATCACATGACCGACGGCTGGCATTCTCATGCTCACTCCCATGCGCATTCCCATGCAATTTACCATGACGACTACGAGTTGTATCTTCCTTCTGGACGCTCCGTTGGTCATCGTTCCCTCGCCCGTTACTATAGGCAGAATCTCCGTGATCATCCTCTTCAAACACGCGAAGTCCGCCGCATCGCCGACACACAGTACCCTCACTCCGATGGTAGTATCGAAGTAGTCTCTGATGACGATGAAGAAGAAGGTGGCGTCATTGTTGATACCCGAGAAGAGCGCCGCAGAAACGCTATTACCCGTGCGAACGGTGGTCAGGGCATGCTTGGTGTCTCTTTGGCTAAGAAGCGCGAGGTCCGCGAGCAGGAGAAGCGTTCTAGAGATCTTGAGAATCGTGGACGTAGAAGGCAGGAGTGGGGTGTCAACCGCAAGGCAAACATGCAGAAGCACTATAGAGATCCACTGTTACAGTAGTTTTTCTCTTTTGTATGGTCTGTGACGAAGGTTTCTATTCTGATATATATTACCAGGGCTACCATTTTTGTTTTTTTTTCCCTTTCCCTTTTTTTCCCAATTTCTGTCGGGGTGAGGCTGTTGAATATGTTTAGTTTGTTTAATCCTTGTACAACTGCTTGATGGTTTCTCTTATGGCGGAAAAGTTTCATTTGTTGGTTTCTTTTCCTTTTCTGTCATTTGGGGTTCAGCCGTTGGATAGGCGACTTGGGGTTGGGTCGGGTTGGGGAATGACTGATCAGCTTGCGAAAAAGAAGTTGGGCAATTGAATAGGGAATGAAATAATAACACATTGTGGTGCTGATGGCTTGCGGTGCTTTGTCTACTTTATTGGTGCCATGCTTTTTGTTTCTTGTTGACATTGGTGTCTTTGGGGACCTGGCGTTTTGAGGGTTGATTGCAGTTGTGCAAATGAGGAGTGAGGTTTCATGGGGTCTCACTCGGCGAATAATTTCCCTAATGTGTTGTGCTGGGTGATGGGGGGTAGTTTCAGTGCGTCTAATGGAGAAATGATTGGTAGTTTAATTCTACCACCTCCTCAACACATTGACTTCACCGGCATTTTTACCGTGCTTTCTGTTCTCTTGAGGGTAGATGGTATTATAGTTGGATAAGGTAGCTGAATAGATTAAAGGGATTTCTCCGGCTTTCTTTCTTGTGAACTTGTGCTCATCCATACTATTAAGCTTGTTAGACTAAAACAACAATTTCATACATTGCGATCTCATCCGTTCGACTACCCTGGCCGACTCCACCACCTCCGATGCTGTGAGTATTGTTACACCCGGACGCTACGGTAATGAAACCTGCCTACCGACCCGTCGCGTTTCAACACGGATTACAATGCCCCCTAAGTCAGTGTTACCATATAAAAGCACTTTGGAAGAATCATGTCCAGGGGCGATAATATTGTGAGATAAATTTTCGGGGAGGTGTAGGTATCATAGTTAAATAAATAGAAGGGAGGAAAGGAAGAGAAAGGGGAATTTTTAGACCTCTGGGAAAGAAAACGACCTAGGGCATTGGGGGGGTAGAAGTGATGAGTGGTGAAATTGGTTGGAGGAATGGGTATCGTACTTTTTGTGTGCGTGTTGGGGGGAGGGGGGGAAGTATTTGGATTAATTTAATTTTCGATATTTTGTTTTTGGGGTTTTGGAGGTTGTATGGCTGTATTTTTTTTGGGTGGGGTGTGTTTTCTTATTTGGCTAGTATGATATAGTATCATACCCGAGCTTTTTTTTCTGTTTCTCATCGGCTTGCCCGGGTGATCTTGTATGGTATACTCGAGTACCGTGTACCAGCAACCAAACTAGCACAAGTCTTGTTTCTGTTTGGTATATAACAATGAATTGTGGGTGGGGTTGTGTTTAGCTATCCGCCAGGCCGCCATGCGGTGATTGGTCGAATCTTCGCCGGAGGAGATAAAACATTCGCAGGACCTGATCCGAGTGATAATAGGAATAATAATATGATAAAAGGAAGGAGGGGGGGAAGTTTGATGTTTTGGTTAAGCCTCGTGTATTCAATGTTGGTTTCCAAAGATGGTCTGAGGAACTTGAAGACTGGAATGGCGAACTGGGCAAAGGGTGATGGTAATATCTATGGGGGGGGATCTTGAGCGGAGAAGGTGATTAACGGTTGAGGCATAAGTAAGGCTAGTTGGGTGAATTTCTGCTAGGAGTTGGTGTTGGAATTTGTGTTTGAGCACCCTCCCTGTAGTTCCTTACAATGGCCTGGGCCATCGTTTCTCATCTTGTAACCTTTGTTTCTCCTTTTACTTCCTCTCCTTTTATTCCTTTTCTTTTCTCTTGACTCGATTTCTCCGGTCTGGCGATGATCAGCAACATATTCTCTCGCCACACACGATTCCTCTTGCTGTAAACCCAATCCCGTCCTATCTGATCGGTGAGGCGTCATGTGTTATCACTCGGAGGGCAATGTGTTTCGATGTTAGAAATATTATATGTAGCAGTTTAATAGCCGCGCACCCAGACGCTGTTAGCCGGGCTAGTGTAAAAATACATTGGATCTCAAAGGGGGTGTTAAAAGGGGAGGTTCACACATTTCCCCCGGGGGGGTAACAAAACCAAATTGAGGTTATTAAATACATGCCTAACCCCCGGAATTGGGGATAGGGGTATCGGGGATCTGACCTGGCTCCTCCTTATATGCTGCCAAATACCCACTCGCAAGCCTTTTTGTCTAACTATCCTTTAATTTCTGCGGGCTGGGGACCGGGAATCCAGTGGGTATAAGGAAACTCAATTGGTCCGCGCTTCCTGCAATATTTGGCACATAACTTATGGTAAAAGATACGATTCTCCGGCATCGGATTTTCTAGTGCGGAGATCCCATTACTCCAACACAAATGTCTGAGAACATGGTGGAGTTTTTCCTGCTTGGCCGGGAGGGGGGTATATCCTAGCTATTAGCTAGTTTTTAAATCACTTTGCACGAGTGCTGGAAATGCTTGCGCCTTATATTTTTGTCCTGGTGGCTAAATGACCACCACATGTACACTTTAGGAGGGGAAGGGAAGAATGGAATTGCAGAAGGAAAAAATGAATAACAAATGCGCAAAGAGGGCTTTGTAAACTAGAAAATGACGATAAAAGTGAATTTGATAGGGATTTCAAGTCATATAGGCGGGCAACGGGACTGCAGCAGCGCCATCACCCTGCCATGGCTGCTTAGGGTAGCCCACCAGAGTAGTGTTCAGCCGCCATTATCTGGTTTGTCGGAGTTGACCTCGCCCCATTCGAGTAGTATTTCCACTACTCCCTCGTGTCTATTGAAGGTAGCATAATAGAGTGGTGTTCGGCTAGTGTTATCCGGTTTGTCGGGGTTGACGTCATCTCTTTCGAGTAGCATTTTGACCACCCCCTTGTGCCCACTCGAAGCAGCATAGCAGAGTGGTGTTTGGCCGTAGTTATCTGCTTTGTCGGGGTTGACGTCGTTCCGTTCGAGCAGTATTTTCACCACTCCCTCGTGCCCGTTCCAAGCAGCACAACTGAGTGGTGTTTGGCCGCTGATATCCGGTTTGTCGGGGTTGACCTCGCCCCGTGTGAGTAGCATTTTCACCACTCCCTCGCGCCCATTCCAAGCAGCGCGGCAGAGTGGTGTTTGGTATTCATTACATTGTTTGTCGGGGTTGACGTCGTCCCGTTCGAGTAGTATCTTCACTACTCCCTCTTGTCCATTCTGAGCGGCACAATAGAGTGGGGTTCGGCCACAATTATCTGGTTTGTCGGGGTTAACGTCGTCCCGTTCGAGCAGTATTTTCACCACTGCTTCGTGCCCATTCTGAGCAGCACACCAGAGTGGTGTTTGGCCGCTGTTGTCTGGTTTGTCGGGGTTGACCTCTCTCCGTTCGAGTAGCATCTTCACCACCCCTTTGTGCCCGTTCCAAGCAGCACAACGGAGTGGTGTTTGGCCTATTTATCTGGTCTGTCGGGGTTGACCTTGTCCCGCCCGAGTAGTATTTTCACCACTCTCTCGTGTCCATTCCTGACGGTAGCCCAGAGCGGTGTCTGGCCGTACCGATTAGGTTTGTCCGGGTTAACGTCGTCTCGTTCGAGTAGTACTTTTACTGCCCCCTCGTGCCCATTCCGAGCACCGTACCAAAGTGGCGTTTCCCCGTAGTTATCTGGCTGGTCGGAGTTGACCTCGTCCTGTTCGAGTAGCGTTTTTACGATTCCCTCGTGTCCGTATCGAGCAGCACGCAAGAGTGGTGTGTCGCCGTAGTTATCTGGTTTGTTGCTGAGCTTTTGCTGCCTGCGGTGGATTGTGGGTTCTTGTAGTATCGCATCGATATTTAGCGAGACTAAAAGGAATCTAAATATCTGTTAGTGGGTATCTTTAGCTTCACCAATGCTGTTGTTTTTACGTATATTTCCGAAATATCATCAGGAATTTTCTGTAGGATGTCTGCCTCTAGGCTACTATCCATTGCATCTGGCGTTGTGTCCTCAGCTAGCCTGCTATGAAGATATCTGATGACATCATATCTCTTCGGAGTGATGAGTATGGTGGTTACTCTTCCAGAAAGGCGGTTTCCAATTTCAGCCCGAATGTGCGGTCTTCCAGTTAGGAATATTCGAGTGTTTGGAGACTTCCGGAGAATTTGTCCCAATGAATTAAGTAGCTTAACACGATCTCCTGCCACACATTCATCAAGAGCATCGATGCATATGAATGTGCGCTTTTTGGAAGAGGTAGTTTGCAGCATCTTCACAATATCGGAAAGTAGCGGTCCCCGCCCACCAATGACTTTTTTCTGGTCCACATAGTCTCGCACTATTTCTTCTGGCACCTGTTCCAATCCGCTCACGACTTGTTTAAGCAGGGCGCCCAACATACTCGTTAGTGGCTGTTCTTTTTTGGCGGCGAAGTCGAAGTAAAAGCACGCGACGGCGAAGTTTTGTCCGCTGGCCTGGTTGCACAAGTTGTCTATCACCAATGAACTAACATCGCGACCTGTCAGCACTTGCCCTTTTCTTCCACTTCTCGAGGCTCATCTTCGTTACCTAATAAAACTCTTGCCAGCCCCCGGATCTCCATAGCAAAACAAAACCGCATTATCGGATTCACCTCCCTCGCTATAGGTGTACCAGCTTCTAAATTCTTTGGTTTGTAAGAGCCATTCCCCTACATTTTCGACTCGGCGGTCTCGGATATCCTGATGCCGTACTTTGAGATCTAGTGGGGATAGCCAGGCTAGGATATTGGGTAGCTCATCGGGAGCAGTAAAGCTAATATTAGTAGTATTCAAAGAGCCGATATTATTACTGAAGAGTTGAGACATTTTGAGTTTTTTTTGCTGCTCAGGATATTGCAATAGATGGATGATAGAGTCGGTCGACTCCAATGGTGGGATTTCTGTAGGGTGAAGAAAGCGGGGTTTTGTGGAACCTCATAGATGCCTCTGGGCGGTCAGTTCTGTATCCAAGTTTGTCCTAACATTACTTGCTTGTGCCTGCCGCATCGGTCGCAGGAAATGCCACCCCTCTTGAAGGGCTGTCCTGGGCTCTGCAGAAATCTTGCGGTGCGACGAAAGAACACCTACGGCGTGGGTGTGGAATTGGGTAGCTTGCCATATACAGGTACCAGTACATCGACCCTTGCGAATGGGTCGACCAAAGAACTTACGTACAGTACAGTACTGCTCGACCTAAGGCATCACAACATAGTTTTTTGTGATGTTGAGACAGACCGGGTAGCTCTCCTCGCAACCTCGTACCGTATTCTGCGAAGACGGGGGCCGTACTTTTTAATATTCATTGACGCCGCCGGGTACACTGCTACAGTGAAACGCAGTGCAGCCACTGCGGCGCCACGGCGGTTTCTACTGGTACAGAAAAACTTATTGCACATTTGCAATAATCTACCCCTGAGGGAGTTTGTCAATATCAAATGATCCACGGCTAACTTAAGTAGTATCTCAAAGAGTCGTTGAATACTCTCATGAATTGTCTTCCACTAGAGCTTATGATAATTCAGGATCTAAGATTTACCGCCAAACTAACTAACTGAAACGGCGGGGAAAATCTCCGGTGGAGAGCTTTGAGGGAACTTAGCATCCGGAGGGCATTCTTAGTATATAGTACCCCAACATAGACAAAACTGTGATCAGCACAGTACGTGTAAAAAGAAAAGAAAAACCCTTAATTCTGCACATTACCACATCTTGGCGCTGTCATCTCCAAGTTGGCAACATAGTTCTCACCAGTTTTTCCTAGGTTAGTTTATAATTTCGTCATAGAGGGCTACTCTTTGAATTTTAGCGTATTATGCTAAAAATGGTCGATGCGGAGGTAATGATCGGCGATGAGGGTTTTACATAGTGGAGTGGAACGACTCAAGTAAAGAGGCAGAGTTTGTATTAAGCGGAGATAAAGACCATGATTGATTGTAATGAGTTGATAGAGAGGAAAAGTCTTGAGGAAAGTTATCAACAGGAAGAAACGTGCGAAGCGAAAAAAGGCAAGAAGGAAAGAAAAACAGGTGTGAAAACTTTTCATACCTTGCTCGTCACTCCGCCTGTGCATGTGTGTACCACTGTGGCCTTAGACTGCGGGAATCTCCCACACCAAAGTGAGGCCATTAAACTGCTATTTCCAACATATTATACTACACATTAGGATAGAGCAAGCTAATTTACTACGAACCCATCAGACATCGCTGACTAGGTGTGCATAAAAAGACATTGTAGACCGCATGGGAGGTATAAGGTGGGGGGGGTAGGGTTCGCGCATGGCTTACGGAGGAGGGAAACAAACCCAAATTTAGCCCCTCTAAATACGTAATTCATCCCAGACATTGCACATTGGCATATCATGGATCCAACTTGGCTCATCTGCCGCGCCGTGAAGTCTCAAATGGCATGACAATATGCTATGCCGCCTAGGCTCCGTCCTCTGGCAAGGTCTAATGTTTTTATTTTTATTTTTATGAAATTCTGCGGTAGCGTCCTCCCGCAGACAATCCTCCCCATATGATAACGGGCTTCATTTTTAGATTTTTCGTCCAACTGTACTAATCTCTGCAGGTTGACAATCTAAAAGTAGCTTGTTATGAGGAAACCTAATGTGCTACCACTTCCTGAAACATGGGGTTCTGTGGCAAAAGTCTCGATTGTAGGGGATTTAATTTTCTCGCACGAGACTATTTTCCGGCATTGTGCCTCAACGTTATAGATGCAGTTACGGCACGATATCGAATGATTACAATACCAAAACGCACGGTCTTATTAAAATTTTAACACTAATGTTCCAGGGCATGGCAAAGCTTCCCCTGCCTGGTTGGGAAGATTATACCGGTTCGTGACGCTAGACCTGGGGGTTGGACGGAATACCTGGGAGAGAAGAAAAATCGTGGTGGGTAAAATGAGACTGGGGGTATGAAATATCCCTCCTAACCAGGTGCCGAGCGGGTATTGCCCAGTCTTGTAGGCCGCCCAAGCTGGAGTGGGATACCGGATGTGCCAGTAAAATGTGCCCGTGAAACTCGCTGTGCGCATAGGGATGTAGGTAGGAATAAGGGCATTTAAGCCGAGCGCTAGCGACTAAAAGAAGCGGAGATCACGAGGTTCAGCAGGGCAATCTTCACAGGGCATCCTGGAGACTAAGCTGGGCGGGACGGCTGGGGGAAAGTTGGCGGCGAACGCCATGCACGAAGGGTTTGGCTGCTGAGAGGGGTTTGAGAGTTTAAATGGTACTCTGCTGGTGGAATGGGAGCCAGCCCCACAGTTAAGGGGCTCCTTGCTAGATAGATTCCCATCTGTGGGCAGGACTGAAAAGTGCGGACAGCCTCCGAACCTCATCTTCAACCTCACACATGGAAGGGAGTATTGTAGCATATAAGAGCGTCTTCGTTAAGCTATGCCTATAGTGGAAACTTATCACAATTAGGCCTTTATTGATAGCTAGCTCTTACTTCTTATTTCGCGAGTGCTAAAAATGCTTCCGCTTTATATTTATCTTCCCCTATCTAAACAACCCTCACGCCTACACTTTAGAGGGGAAGAAATGGGAAAAAAGTTAGCATAGGGGGGAAAGAAATGAACGGATGTGCAGCGGGGACCCACAAGCAGAGAACGAGAATAAAAGTAAGCATGACGGAAGCTTTAAGCCATGCCGGCAGACTACGGGGCCGCAGGAGCACCGCCACCCCCGTGTGACAGCGCCGAGCAGCCGACCAGAATAGTGTTCTGCCGCGGTTTTCCGGTTTGTCGGGGCTGACGTCGTCCCGCCCGAGTAGTATTTCCACCACTCCCTTGTGTCCATTCTGGGCAGCACAATAGAGTGGCGTTCGGCCGTGATTATCTGGTCTGTCGGGGTTGACGCTGTCACATTCGAGTAGCATTTTCACTACTCTTTCGTGCCCATTCTGAGCAGCACAGCAGAGTGGTGTTCGGCCGCCATTATCTGGTTTGTCGGGGCTGACCTCGTTCCGTTCGAGTAGTATTTTCACTACTCCCTCGTGCCCATTCTGAGCAGCACAATAGAGTGGTGTTCGGTCGTCATTGTCTGGCTTATCGGGGGTGACCCCTTCCCGCCCAAGCAATATTTTGACCACGGCCTCGTGCCCATTCCAAGCAGCACGAAAGAGTGGTGTTCGGCCGTCATTGTCTACTTTGTTAGTGTTGACGTCGTCTCGTCCGAGTAGTATTTTCACTACTCCCTTGTGCCCATTCTGAGCAGCACAACAGAGTGGCGTTCCACCGTTGCCATTAGGTTCGTCAGGGTTGACGTCGTCCCGACCGAGTAGTATTTCTACCACTCGCTCGTGCCCATTTCGGGCAGCGCAAAAGAGTGGTGTTCGGCCGTACTCGTTTGGTTTGTCGGGATTGACCTCGTCCCGTCTGAGCAGTATTTTCACCACTCCCTCGTGCCCATTCCGAGCGGCGCAATAGAGTGGTGTTCGTCCGTCGTTATCTGGTTTGTCGGGGTTAACATCATCGCGTCCGAGCAGTATTTTCACCACTTCCTCGTGCCCATTCCAAGCAGCACAGCAAAGTGGCCTTTGGCCACCGCTATCTGGTTTGTCGGGGTTGACGTCGTCCCGCCCTAATAGTATTTTTACCACTCCCCTGTACCCGTTCCAAGCGGCACAACAAAGTGGTGTTCGGCCGTCATTGTCTGGTTTGTCGGGGTTAACATCATCGCGTCCGAGCAGTATTTTAACCACCTCCTCGTGCTCATTCTGAGCTGCGCAAAAGAGTGGTGTTCGGCCGTCTTGATTTGGTTTGTTGGGATTGACATCGCCCTGTCCGAGCAGTACCCTCACCACTCCCGCTTGCCCGCTCCGAGAGGCGCGACAGAACGGTGTTTGGCCGTAGTTATCTGGATGGTTGGGGTTGACGTCGTCCCGTTCGAGTAGCATTTTCACCACTCCCTCGTGTCCATTCTCAGCAGCACAATAGAGTGGTGTTTGGCCGTACTCATTTGGTTTGTCAGGGTTGACATCGCCCCGTATGAGCAGCACTTTCGCTACTCCCTCGTGCCCGTTCTGGCCAGCAAAACAGAGTGGTGTTCGGCCATCATTATCTGGTTTGTCGGGGTTGACGTCGCTCCGATCAAGTAACATTTTCACCACCCCCTCGTGCCCGTTCTCAGCAGCACAGCAGAGTGGCGTTTGACCGTAGTTATCTCGCTTGTCGGGGCTAATATTTTCTCGCTCAAGGAGTATTTTCACCACTCGCTCGTGCCCATTCTGAGCGGCAAAACAGAGCGGTGTTCGGCCGTACTTATTAGGCTTGTCGAGGTTGACGTCGTCCCGCCTGAGTAGTGTTTTTACCACTCCCTCATCCCCATTCGCGGCAGCACAGCAGAGCGGTGTTCGGCCATAGTTATCAGATTTATTAGGGTTGGCGTCGTCCCGTTCGAGTAGCATTTTCACCACTCCCTCGCGCCCATTCAGAGCCGCACAACAGAGTGGCGTCTGACCGTTGTTACCAACTCTGTTAGGATCAACGTCGTCTCGTTCGAGTAGCATTTTCACTACTCCCCAGTGCCCATTCCGAGCAGCCAAACAGAGCGGTGTTCGGCCGCCATTATCTGGTTTGTCGGGGCTGACCTCGTCCCGTTCGAGTAGTATTTTTACCACTCTCTCGCACCCATTAGAAGCAGCCCACACGAGTGGCGTATTACCCACACAGTCTTTTTGGTTGATATCACAACCTCCCACCTCTACCAAGCTGGCTACGATCTCAACAATCCCGAACATTGATGCACAGTGTAGACCGCTGAATAGGGAGGGTTTATCGAAATCTAGAAGGTGGGAATGCGACTTCTGTGCTTTCAAAAGGAGTTTGGTGGATATGTGGTTATCGTAGTCGTTAAACAGCTTCAGGGAAAGAAATTTTGCGCAGTCTGAAAGGACCCTTTTTGCGTGCACCCCCCAATATAGAGAAGAATATTCGAGAAAGGGCATGTCTTGGTGACCAGAAGACGGACTTGTCGAAAGAGCCTTGACCGGCTGGGAAGTTAGATAACTTAGGCAGGTTTCCGCTATTGTCGAGTGAGCTGTGTCAAAGAGCTCGGGGTGAGCCCGGAGGTACTCTTGAAGTGTCGAATGGATCAGTCGGACCGTGGAAGCCTCCTTGTCAGCCGCGAGGAGGCCTTCACAACAAGCTAACAATGTCCCTACTGAAGGAATATTGTCGCTATTGAGATTCGGCGACCCTATTTCGATTGCTAGGGCGTGACACAACTCATCAGCCCTCAGTGGCCGCTCCGAGTGAGAGATCCACATCAATGCGGCCATGCCAAGCCTCGCTTTCTCCCTACCCTGTCCTTTTATCCGACCCAATGTTGCATTATAAGCATCGCCTAACCCTAAGCCATCGGTTGCCGAGCTGAGCTTTTGTCGCCTACGATGGATCGTGGGTTCTCGCAGTATTGCGTCGATAGTTAGCGAGACTAGAAGAAATCTAAATATCTGTTAGTGGATATCTTGGGGGGGATTGCCGGGACTGTTGCTTCTACGTACACATCCGAAGTATCTTCAGGAATTTTCTCTAGAATATCTGCCTCTAGACTACCGTCCATCACGTCTGGGGTTGTATCCCCAGCCAATCTGGTGTGAAGATATCTGATGACGTCGTCTCTCCTGGGGGTGATGAGTATAGTTGCTACTCTTCCAGAGAGACGGTTTTCGATTTCAGCCCGAATGTGCGGCCTTCCAGTTACGAATATTCGCGCCTCTGGGGACTTTTGAAGGATTTGTTTTAAGGAATTAAGAATTTTGATGCGATCTCCTGCCACACATTCGTCGAGAGCATCTATGCAGATGAATGTGCGCTTTTTGGAAGAGGTAGTTTGCAGCATCTTCACAATATCGGAAAGTAACGGCCCCCGTCCGCCAATGACTTTTTTCTGGTCTTCATAGTCTCGCACTATTTCCTCTGGCACCTCTTCTAGTCCACTCAAAATCTGTTTGAGCAGGGCGCCCAACGTGCTCGCGGGTGGCTGCTCCTTTTTGGCTGCGAAGTCAAAATAAAAACATGCAACGGCGATGTTTTGTCCTCTAGCCTGATTGCATAGGCTGTCTATCACCAATGAGCTGACATCGCAACTTGTCAGTACTTGCCCTTTTTCTTCTATTTCTCGAGCTTCATCCTTGTTACCTAATAAAAGTCTTCCCAGCCCCCGGATCTCGGTAACAAAACAAAACCGCATTATCTGATTCACCTCCCTGACCCCCGGCGTACTAGCTTCCAAATTCCTCGGTTTGTAAGAGCCATTCCCCTACATTTTCGACTCGGCGGTCTCGGATGTCCTAATGCCGTAGTTTAGGATCCAGTGGGGATAGCCAGGTCAGGATATTAGGTAGGTCATCGGCAAATGTAAAGTTAATATTTGTGTTCAAAGAACCAATATTGGTGCTGTTCAAAGAGCCGATATTATTACTGAATAATTGTGACATTTTCAGTTTTTTTGCTGCTCAGGATATTGTATCGTAGGTGATGGGTGATGGGGGCAATCTGCTATTGGACTTCCTCAGGGCTGAGAAAAGAGGGGTTTTTCGTGGAACCTCAGGAACACCTACCTCATGGCCGTCCGCCCAAACTCCCCAAGCATCCCCTTGTGCCAAGCCTCTTGGTAGCTGGAAATGCGACACCTCTTCAAGCGTTATCCTCCCATGTACTCATATAATACCACCATGTAGCACGAATCTTACACTTCAGTGAACTAACCCCCGAGAGCGCATCCGGTTGAACCGGCTAGTTTGGTATACATCCAGGTATATCAAGTCTTATTAATGAATCGATCTAAGAACTTCCATATCATCCAATCTCAAGCACCGTAGCACAGTTCTTGGAGGTGTCGATACGGACAGGATAGTTCTCGCAACTTCGTACTGGGTTCTGTGACTATGAGGGTCGTGCTTCCTAATATTCATTGTAGCCTCCATATGCGGTACTCGCATAGCGGAACATAGAGCGGTATCGTGGCAGGTTGTTGCATATAGTGCCGGAAAACCAAAACCTGCCTTCAGCCCGATGTTCTCAGAAAATCCTTGCATGCTGAATTATCGACAGTCAAGGAAAAACTTTAAAAATAATTCCTCCGGTAATTTTGTAGAGGATTCCTTTTCAAAGCCTCTAATGGATTTTATCTTATTCTCATTTCATTGGTGAGTTTAAAATCAATGATTGGAATCCGATTCTAGAGGGCAATTTGATAAAGTTAAGCAACATATTCAATTCCGACCCCAACCAGAGCAATGACTTCCTGCATGACCTTATGCGAAATCTAATTATTTGAATAATTCTACCAGAAGAAATTTTATTATACCTTCTCAAGAAGAGATTATTCCCACATTTGAAATTTTGGATCTAGTTGGCCGCGAGAGCAAGTTTTGGTTGTCCGGAACCATACCAATGATACCATAATCCTTCAGCGGCCGAGGAATAAGTTTGCTAAAGCCAAACCCTGTTCCACGGCTAACTGAGTATGGTGCCGGACAACCAAAACCTGCCCTCGCGGCCAAGTTGATCCAAAATTTCCAAATTGGGAATAGTTTCTTCTTGAGAAGGTATAATAAAATTTCCTCCAGTAGAATTGTTTAAACAATAAATTAGAACTAGTCCATGGTTTTGGATTTCACATAAGGTCATACAGGAAGTCATTGTTGTGGTTGGAGTCAGAATTGAAGATGTTGCCCAACTTTATCAAACAGCCCTCTGCAACAGGATTTCAATCAACAATTTTGGATTCACCAAAGAAATGAGAATAAAATAGGACCCATTAGAGGTTTGGAAAAGGGATTATCTATAGAATTACCAGAGGAATTATTTTTAAAGTTTTTTCCTGGTGGCCGATAATTCAGCACGCCTTGATTTTCTGAGAACTTTGGGTGGAGGGCAGGTTTTGGTTGTCCGGCACTATAGTATTTTGAAGAGTCCTTAAATATGCTGACAGAAGGCCTCCTATCAGAGTCTAGGACAATTTGGGTCCGCAATTTACCTCCAAAATAACTAAGCGAGGAAGCAGAGCAAATCTCCGGTTAGGCGGTAGTTCTGAAAGAGATTACAATATCCAAGACACTGAGTATACGAAACCCCAAACATGGATAAACATACTATAATTTGCTGCATAGTAAGTACCGGAATAAAGAGGAAAAAAAGCTTAACTTTCATCTGGTGTATTTATGCATACTGCTACACTTGAGCGCTGTCACCTCCAAGCCTTCGACCTAAATTTGAACTTTAAGACTCTTTCCTCGGTTATGATTCGTCACAGACCATCACTCTTCTAAGATTAGAGTTCTATATTGAAAATACAGTACCGGGAGGGGAAGAAATGATCGGAACGGGGGTTTCCCGGAGGGAAACGAACTAAGGGGAAGGGTCGAATACAGCTAGTGCGATACATAGACTGTAGAGTTGAACCCAAGAGGAGCGGTATCAAAGGTGAAAAGTAGAGCTAGAAAGAAAGCGAAACAAGGAAACATAGAGGAAAATCTTTCACGCTAGCGCGCTCTGGTGCCTGATCGCCCATGTATGTCCATGTATTTTCGCGTATTTTCAACACCCTAGTATGTACTAGTGGCTCACGTATTCGATATTCTAGCTGTAAGTTTGTATAGCGTATGGTACGACATAATACGATATAGTAAGAAGTAAGATGGCTTACCGTAAACCTATCATACACTGTTCATAGGGCTGGTATGAAAAACACTTTGAGATGTCAAAAGAGATGTGAGGGGAGGGGCTTACACATTGGTTAAGTGGAGGAAAGGAAAACTAAGTTTATGTTTTTATTTACAGAATTAATCCCTAACATGCGGATAATAATATCGTGGACCCAACTTGCCTCCTCTGCAATAACGCACTCCTCCTCCACACGATGTGTATGGGTCTTTTATCTACCCGTCTTCTGATCTCGGCAGGCTGGCGATATAAAATCCGCTGGCTATAAGGACACCAAATTAACCGGCACTTTTAGTGACATGAACTCCTGGGGCAAAAACCACCATCACCCGGGATCAAATTTTATAGTGCGAGATACCGCTTCCCGGCGTTGTGCCTTAGGGCTATAATTTTTAGTAGCTTACAATACGGTGACACAAGGTGTTATTCGAATACTAACGGCCGGAGTCAAGGCAAAAATCTTCCTGGCTGGCTAGGAAAGTTATATGGGATTCCGGGCGACGGACCTGAGGATCTGACAGAATTCCGGGAAGGGGAGAAAATTGTAGTGGGCAAAAAGAGGCTATGGGAGTAACTTTATGGAATATCCCTATAATTAGAGGAAGCAGATATTGCAACAAGCATTGATTCGTCCAGAGAGGCAAGGTGTGCAGTGTATTCCGGGGACTAAGCTGGGTGTGGTTGGATTGGAGAAGATATTGTACTGCTCTCAAAAATAATACTTGCATGCAAGGAGCTGAAATGGCATGTGCCGAACGGGGGTTAATTTCACAGCCGAAATACTACTTCGTGGGCCGGTTTGCCTTTAAGGGTATGAATAAAACGTGTGGAGGGCCTCCCAACCCCACCTTCAAGTTCGCATCTGGAGGGTAGTGGTATACAATCATAATCTCCATTACACAGTGTCCATATTGGAAATCAATCATCATCATGCCTCGGTTAATAGCAAGCTTTTACATCAGTTCTCATGAGTGTCATATATGCTTGCGCTTGACACGTTTTGTCTATATTTAAACAACTGGTACGTCTACATCTTAGGGGGGGAGGTCGGGAGGAAGTTGCGGAAAAAAAAAATGAACAACAAATGTGCAAAAAGGATATACGGCTAACTTTGGAAATTTACAATAGGGGTGAATAGGATAGAAACTTCAAGTCATAGGCAGACTCCGGGGCTGCAGTAGCGCCACCATTCCAGCGTGACCGAGCTGAGTATTTTCGCCACCCCCTCGTGCCCATTCCCGACGGTAGCCTAGAGTGCTGTCTGGCCGTACCGGTTTGGTTTGTCGGGGTTAACGTCGCTCCGTTGGAGTAGTATTTTCACAACTCTCTCGTGCTCATTCTGGGCAGCACAAAAGAGGGGTGCTCGGCCGTCGTTATCTGATTTGTTGGGATTGACGTCGCCGCATCTGAGCAGCATTTCCACTACTCCCCCGTGCCCATTACAAGCAGCACGAAAAAGTGGTGTTTGGCCGTCATTATCTGGTCTGTTAGGGTTGACGTCGTCTCGTCTGAGGAGTATCTCCACCACTCCCTCGTGCCCATTCCGAGCAGCGCAACAAAGTGGTGTTTGGCCATCGTTATACGGTTTGTCGGGGTCGACGTCGTTACATCTGAGGAGTATTTTGACTACTCCCTCGTGCCCATTCTGGGCAGCGCAAAAGAGTGGTGTTTGGCCGCACTCAGCTGGTTTGTCAGGGTTGATGTCGTCTCGTGCGAGCAGTGCTTTCACTACTCTCGTGCCCATTGTGAGCAGCCCACACAAGGGGTGTATTACCCACACAGTCTTTCTGGTTGACATCGAAACCTTCCACCTCCACCAAATTAGCTACAATCTCGACAATCCCGAAGGCAGACGCGCAATGTAGGCTACTAAATATGGAGAGTTTGTCGAAAGCAATAGCGCGCGAGTACGGTATCTGTGCTTTCAAAAAGAATTTGTTGGATATGTGGTTATCGTAGTCATCGAATAGCTTGAACGCAAGAAGTTTCGCCGAAGCTGAGAGATGTCTTTTTGCGTGTATTCCCCAATATAGAGATGAATATTCAAGAAAGGGTGTCTCTTGGAGATCGGAGGAGGGACTGGTCGAAAGTGCCTTGACTTGGTGGGAATTCAGATAACTTAAACAAGTTTCTGCCATTGCCGAGTGAGCTGTGCCAAAAAGTTCGGGATGGGCCCGGAGGTACTCTTGGACTGTAAAATGGATCAGCCGGACTGTGGAAGTCTCCTTGTATACCGAGACAAGCCCTTGGCAGCACGTTAGCAATGTCCCTATTGAAGGAACATTGTCGCTATTGAGATTCGGTGACCTAATTTCGACCGCTAGGGCGTGGCACAATTCATCAACATTCAGGGGCCGCTCCGAATGAGAGATCCACATCAATGCGGCCATGCCGATTCTCGATTTCTCCCCGCCCTGCCCTTTTATCCGATCGAACGTTGCACCATAGGCGTCCCCCAACCCCAAGCCATTGGTCATTGCACTGAGTCTTTGTCGCCTACGGTGGATCGTGGGTTCTTGTAGGATGGCATTGCTATTTAGCGAGACTAGAAGGAATCTAAATCCCTTTTAGCGGATATCTTGAAGTGTATTTTCGGGAGTGTTGCTTCTACGTACATTTCGGAAATATCATCCGGAATTTTCCTCAGGATATCCGCCTTCAGACTACCGTCCATCGCATCCGGCGTTGTGTCCTCGGCCAGCCTGCTATGAATATATCTGATAACATCATCTCTCCTGGGAGTGATGAGTACCGCGGTTACTCTTCTAGAAAGACGGTTTTCGATTTCAGCCCGAATGTGCGATCTTCCAGTTACGAATATTCGGGTGTCTGGGGACTTCCGGAGAACTTGTTTTAACGAATTAAGAATCTTGACACGATCTCCTGCCACACATTCATCTAGAGCATCTATGCATATGAATGTGCGCTTTGTGGAAGAGGTAGTCTGCAGCATCTCCACGATATCGGCAAGTAGCGGTCCCCGTCCACCAAGGACCTTTTTCTGGGCTTCATAGGCTCGAACTATTTCCTCCGGCACCTCTTCCAGCCCACTAACAACCTGTTTGAGCAGGGAGCCCAGCGTGTTCGTTGGTGACTGTTCCTTTTGGGAGGCGAAGTCGAAGTAAAAACACGCAACGGCGACGTTTTGTCCCCCGGTCTGATTGCACAAGCTATCTATCACTACTGAGCTAACGCCGCAGCCTGTCAGTACTTGCCCTTTCTCTCCCATTTCTTGAGGCTCATCCTTATTACCTAGTAAAAGTCTTCCCAGCTCCCGGATCCCCGTAGCAAAACAAGACTGTATTATCGGATTCGCATCCCTCACTACCGGTGTACCAGCTTCTAAATTCCTCGGTTTGTAATAGCCATTCCCCCACATTATCGACTCGGCGGTCTCGAACGTCCTGATGTCGTAGTTTGGGATCTAGCGGGGATAGCCAAGCTAGGATATTAGGTAGGTTATCGGCAATAGTAAAGCTAATATTAGTCGTGTTCAAAGAACCAATATTGGTGGTGTTCAAAGAGCCGACATTATTACTGAATAATTGTGACATTTTCGGTTCCTTTTTGCTGCTCAGGATATTGTGCCGGAGATGATGGAGGTGGTCGGCTCGTGGAATCCCTAAACGCTAAAGAAAAGCGGGGTTTTTTGTGGAACCTCGGGAATGCTTCTGGACCGTCCCGTCAATCTCCCCAAATTTGAGTCAGCAATCACGGTACAGTACAGTACTGCACCCTCCTTGTGCTCACCGCCTTGGTAAGTTGGTTGGAAATGCGATGCTTCCTTGAGTGTTATCCTACCATATTGGTAGTACTAGTACTGTACGGTACAAATCTTACGTTGCAAGGAACGGACTCGCGACAGCGCCTGCGGCAGAATCGGTTGGTTTGGTATAATATATCTAAGCATACGAGGTCTGGTGAACAGGTCGATCGAAGAACTTGCATATCACGTGACTTCAAATATCGCAGCACAGTTCTTGGCGATCCCATGCGACCGGATAGCACTTCCCGCAATCTCGGAAAAGGTGCTATGAGGATAAGGGTCGTGCTTTCTAATATTCATTGAGACTGCCATGTACTCGAGTAGAGTACGTGCATAGCGTAACACAAGGTGGTATCACGGCAGGTTGATAAATATATATCTAAAGTACGGTGCAAAAATGCTCGTCCGATGCCCTTTTCACACTAAACATGGTCATTTTTAAACAAACAATTCTCAACACTGTTTATATAAAAACACTTGAAATCTTTCCATCGGCTAGGAAATCACTATCTATTCAAAACTCTACAAGTAGAAGGGTAAGGAATCAAAACTGTCTTCAGTGTTCATGATTGTGTCAACTAATGTCAAAGTGACTTAAGTTTTTGTATGGGGGGCTCCATACAAAAAAGTATATGGCAACCGCTGCCAGAAACTTACACGACCTTTTTTCCATCACTTGGCAATATTTGGGGATTCTGTAACCTTCTTCATGTTATCTAGGGGCTCGCTAACGCAAGGATAAATTTTCGCTGATTCTCATAGACATTGTGCAATGAGAGAGGGTGGCGAAGATGGGCACTTTTGGTGTAAAAAGGGCATCGGACGAATACTTTTGCCCTAGTACTGTACCATAATCTACCCCATCTTTTTAACGATCTACTTGTAGGATTAAGTTTGCTAAAACCAAGCGCCTTTTCATGGCTAGCTTATTTAGAATTTCAAAGAGTCGTTGAATATGCTCACGAAAAGCGTTCTATCAGAGTCAAGGGCAATTTAGAATCCAAAAACATCCTTCTGGACCGACTGAACGAGGTAACCTTAGGGCCCGTTTACATATAGACGGCCGTCTAGCAACTAGAGATAGTGCCGACCGTAAAAGAAAGTTAGTTAAATAAATGGGCTTTAATCTATATACTACAAAGTACTCGTATATTAGCTAAACATGCAACTATTCTATTTTCTTTACACATCTTCAACTATCTTTCTATTTCTAAAAATTCAATTTGTATCCGTGGCTGGACTAGACGCTGGCGTCTCAACCGTTATCTGATAAACGGCGCAAAAGTGCTTGACCAATTTTCCAAGGTCCTAGATTCCTGTAGCTAGACTGGAAAAAAGTTACGTTGCCTACTCAAGGTAAACGTCATCTACTTTGCCGCACTTTTCCCCACTACCAAGCCCCCCTTAATGGTCGGCATCGTTTCGGGCTGTTAGACGGACGTCTATAGGTAAACGGGCCTTAGTAGAGTAAATCTCCCCTTAATAGTTTAAAATAAATTACAATACTCGTACCAGCGCTCCGAGTATATTGTACCCCAAACATAAACAAAGCTATTATGATTGGTGCGCTACATACAAAAGAGAAAAAAACTTAACTCTACCTTTATGTGCTCATAAGCACTGCTGCACTTGGGCCCTGTTATCTCCGAATAGCTAGCCTAAATTCAGTTTCTACTGCTCCTTCCCCGATCGCTTTATAACGTAGCCGCGGACCGTTGCTATTCTAGGTTTAGGGTTCAATGTTGAAAATACCCCAAGGAGGAGCAATGATCGGAACGGGGGTTTCACGGAGAGAAGTGAATTGAGGGGTAAAGAGAGATTAGATATAACCAGTCCGATATGCAGAATGTAGAGTTGAGCCTAAGAGGAGCAGAATGAAGGGTGAAGAGCAAAGCAAGGCTTGCATGATCCCAAGCGGTCGGTCGTGGTTTTTAAAATGCTAGGTCAGTCCGGTGGAGACCACCGGCGGCCGCCAAAGCCTGGCGGCGGTTGGGCAACCACCAGGCCAAACCCCGAAGTAATCCAAATTTGCCAGATGCCCAGGCAAAGCCCCCCGGCTATTCGAAATTTCAATTTAGACTGCATAAAAACTGAAGATACCCAGGTATAGCCTGCAGATATCTGTGAAAGGTCTGCAAGCTTTTCACGGCTAATCACTCAGAAAATCAGAACAAAACAAGGAGCTTATGGTGCTATTAGTATTATAGATTTCGCTTAAGACAAATCAATGTCCTCAACTGATCAAAAACCACGATCTTCAATCCACACTAGGCGACCACGATCCTAGCTCCCGTCTCTTTTATTTTAATGACCTTTCCACCACTTCTCGTGGGCGAATATTAGCTAGCATACTTTCTCCAGCCTCCTCTTCACCAAATTTGTATCTTTTCTCTAATTATGATATTATTGCTAATATTATGGGGGATTTAGATCGTAACTCGATAGAATCAAGATCAAGATATCCTACTCCGAAATGAGAGCTTCCAGTACGCGTAAAGTTAATCGAGGGTTATGAGTAATAGCGAATTTCAACCCAGACCCTAATGCGTAGAAAGCTATTTCTGGTATTAAGTTAGGGTCAGGGTTGAAATATTACCAGAGGCCTGCAGGTGACCAGGTAATGGCCCGGCTTTGGTTTCGGAAAGCCGCTTTCCCACCGCTCGACCCAGTCGTCGCCGAAAAAGCCTGGGGCAGCCCGGCCGTACCCAAAGCCGGACGGACTGGCCGCTTGGGATCAGTGGATCCATAACGCTAGGTCCGAGCACCACACAGAATACCCGGCCAATAAGAAATTGTGGTGGGCAAAAGGACTACGGAAGCATGAAATATCTCTCCCAGCTCGCTCGTAAGTCGATACTGCACAGCGCTGTTGGCCATTCGATCACTCTGGAAAAATTGGGGTGGGATGCTGTATAGACTCGAAAAACTCTCTGTAAGTCAAGCGATGCGGGTAGGGAGATTGAACATTCGAGCTACTCACTAGCGACCAAAAGGAGTAAGGTAGAGATATCAATAACAGCTGTTGAGCCTATTGGGCAGAATTAGAATACGGTACCGAATGGCAGTGGGGGTAGATAGCGCGCAGCCTCTTTCTCTTATTCTTACTTGCTAAACTAACGGTAAAGCTAAGAGTATATATAAAAAACATAACGAAGTCATCCTTACTCTTCCATCGATCACCACTCATGTCCGCTTCCTTCCACACACGTCCCCCATCGCTTGCCTACCCCTGTGGTAATATAAAGAAAGAAACATTCTGGGTAATCCCTTAACAAAAGAAATGCTTCACAAGGACCCCCGCTCTCCTGCGCTTTTGGTACAAATGCCAGAACCTTGTTCTACCTTCATCTCTGCAGCCTTCATGCTTTCCTTTGACTGTCCGTACTCCTACCCGTCTATCAATGGAAGCATCTTCCCAAACTTCCGGACTCTCATGAAATAAAAGGAACTGTAGCTATAGTATACTAAGCAGTGACCCTAGTAACGTATTCAAGCAGAGCTTGCGCGGACTAGAGAAAAATATAGCAGAGTGCGCTGAGCACTGCTCTTCGAAACCATAGACGATCACATGATCTGCATCTAAGTACGAAGGATTTTGCTCGGTAGAGGGCTTTTTCGAGTTGAAATGCTACTACTAGTAAAATAGGAGCTAATTTCACAATTAAAAGACTCCCCAGGGTATTAACTTTAATTTTGCTTTTCGAGTAAAACTAGGAAGTGAGGACACCCTCCCGGACTCATCTTCAAGCCCACCCTAGGAAGGCAGTGGGATACAGACAGGTTCATTAAACCGTGTTCATAGTAGAGACCAATCCCTGTCATGATATATATTATTATCTTAGTCAACAGCTAGCCTCCGCATCGCTTTTCACGTGTTAGAAATACTTGAACTTCAGATATTTTTTTCTCCATAAATTTATCTAAACACACCTCATATCTACACAGAAGAAAAAAAATAAACGTGCAAAGAGAGTCTACAACTAGAAAACTGCAATGAGTAAATATGATGGAAATTTTAAGTCATACCGGCAGAACACGGGGCTGCAGCAGAGCCACCACCCGGGTGTGACCGCGCTCAGCAGCCCACCAAAGTGGTGTTCGACCGCGGTTGTCCAGTTTGTCGGGGTTGACTTCGTCGTGCTCGAGTAGTATTTTTACCACCCCCTCGTGGCCGTTCCGAGCAGCACAACATAGCGGTGTTCGGCTGTACATATCTGGTTTGTCGGGGATGACGTCGTTCCGTTCAAGTAGTATTTTCACCATTCTCTCCTGCCCAGTCTGGGCGGCGCGAAAGAACGGTGTTTGGCCGTAGATATCTGGTTTGTCGGGGTTAACATCGTCTCGGCTGAGGAGTATTTTCACCACTCCCTCGTGTCCATTCCCAACAGTAGCCCAGAGTGGTGTCTGGCCGTACAAATTTGGTTTGTCAGGGCTAATGTCGCTCCGCTCGAGGAGTATTTTCACTATCTTCTTATTCCCATTCCGAGCAGCACAAAGGAGTGGTGTTTGGCCGCGCGTATCTGATTCGTTAGGGCTGACGTCTCCCCGTTTAAGTAGTATTTTCACCACTCCCTCATGCCCATTATGAGCACTATAGAATAGCGCTGTTCGGCCGTACTTGCTCGGTTTGTCGGGGTCGATGTCGTCCCGCTCGAGTAGTACTTTCACTACCCCCTCATGCCCATTCTGAGCAGCACAAAGGAGCGCTGTTTGGCTGTTGCTATCCGGTTTATCGGGGTTGACATCGTCCCGTCCGAGTAGTATTTTCACCACTTCCTCGTGCCCATTCGAAGCAGCCCACACAAGAGGTGTATTACCCACACAGTCTTTCTGGTTGATATCACGACCTTCCACCTCCACCAAACCAGCTGCAATCTCAGCAATCCCGAAGACCGATGTACAATGTAGACTACTGAATAGGGAGGGTTTATCGAAGGCAACGTTGCGCGAGAGCGGTTTCTGTGCTTTCAAGAGGAGTTTTGTGGATATGTGGTCATCGTAGTCATCAAACAGCTTGTGTGCAAGTAATTTTGTACTATCTGAAAGGCCCCTTTGTGCGTGCGCTCCCCAATATAGAGATGAATATTCCAGAAAGGGTGCACTTTGGGGTTCGGGAGAGAGACTAGTCGAAAGAGCCTTGACTTGGTGGGAATTCAGGTAACTTAAGCAGGTCTCGGCTATTATTGAATGAGCTGTGTCAAAGAGCTCGGGGCAAGCCCGGAGGTACTCTTGAAGGGTAAAGTGGATTAGCCGGATTGTCGAAGCCTCCTTATCTACCAAAACAAGTCCTTGACAACAGGTTAGCAATGTCCCTATTGAAGGAACATTGTCGGTATTGAGATTCGGCGACCCTATTTCGACTGCCAGGGCGTGACACAATTCATCAGCCTTCAATGGCCGCTCCGAGTGAGAGATCCACATCAATGCGGCCATGCCAAGCCTAGCTTTCTCCCCTCCCTGCCCTTGTATCCGACCCAGCGTTGCACTGTACGCATTGCCCAAACCTAAACCATTTGCCATCTCGTTGAGCTTTTGTCGCCTACGGTGGATTGTCGGTTCTTGCAGGATCGCATCGATATTGAGCGAGACCAGAAGGAGTCTAAATATCTGTTAGTAGATATCTTAATGTAGATTCCCCGGGACTGTTGCTTCTACGTACATTTCCGAAATATCTTCGGGAATTTTCTTCAGGATGTCAGCCCCCAGACTACTGGCCATCGTATCCGGGGTTGTGCCGACAGCCCTGTAGCTATTCAAAGAGTTGATATTACTACCGAATGATTGAGACATTTTCAGTTTTTTGCTGCTTAGGGTATGGTGGATGATGGATGATGGAGTTCGTTGACTGCCGGAATCCTGAGGGCTGTACAAAGGCGGGGGTTTTCGATCTGATTAATCCACCTAAACTTGTGCCAATACCCCGCTTGTGCCTACCGCATCTGTCTGGTAGCAGGAAATGCCACATTTGTTCAAGCGCCATCATGTGGCTCAGCCTAAATCTTGCACTGGGACGAGCAAACACTCTTGAGCCCCGGCGACTGTAAAAGCCAGCTGAGCGTACAATGGACAAGTCTATCAAACCTTATGAATTAAATTAATCGAAAAAAACACACATACTATATACCTAACTCAAAGCATCCTAGCATAGTTCTTTGCGATGTCGATAGAAACGGGAAAAGTCTTCCTACAATTTCGTACCTAGGGTCGCACTATTTGATATTCATCGAGACTTACAAGTACCGGTACAGTACTCGGATAGCGCATCGCAGAGCGGTGTCGTGGTACAGGTAGGTTGCTGCATCTACCACCCACCCCATCTTTCTAATAACCTAGGAGCAATATACCGTTTAGCGGTTAACCTAAGTAGTGCGATCGTACTTCAAATAATCGTTGAATATACCGAATAGCCGTCCATCAGGGCCTACAAGTCAGGCAATTTATGGTTCAAGATCTCCCGTTAAACTAACTAACCGAGACAGCAGAATAAGTCTCCGGTAAGCATTTCTAAGGGAAATCCCAATATACACGAAACTCTTAGTATGCGGTGTCCCAAGCCCGAACAAAGTCTCTTTGATTAGTACGTACTGTAGGTGAGAAGAAAACTCAACTCCGCTTCAGTCTGTTCATACACACCGCCGCATCTGGGCGCTATTATCTCCAAGCGGGCAACCCTAGTTATTACCACTCTTTCCTCCCTTACTTTATAACGCCATCACAGACTATCGCTCTTCGGAGTTTTGGGTTCTAGCGCTGAGACTAGGTAGCGTTCGATACGGTTTAATACAATACGACACATTACAGTGGATTACTGTAAACCCATCAGACGCTGTTAGCTAAGCTTGTACGAAAAACACTCTAAATCTCAACGGTGACGTAAGAGGAGGGTATTACATTTGGCTTTCGGATGAAGGTAGAGAACTCAATTTAAGTTCCTGAATACACAATTAATCCCCGCAACCAGACATAGGAACATCGTGGGATCCAACTTGGCTCCTTAGCAGCACCCTCTTGCACACAATCCTCATCATATGCTACTAGGACCTCATCTTTAAGTCTGTTTTCTAACTATTTTCCAATCTCCCCAGGTTAGCAATCTAAGATCCACTTGGTATTATATAAGGAAATCTGACCGGGTGAGCACTTTCTCCAACACGAACTCCAATGGAAAAGACTCCATTACAGGGCATGGAATTTTACAGTGCGAGATGCCGTCTTCTGGCACTGTGCCTTACGGCTGTAATTACCTCAGAGCATCGTTTGTTTATATACAGAGACGTACGGCGCTGTTCGAAAATTAATGTCCTAAGGCATGGCAAAGATTTCCCTCCTTAGCCGAGGAGATTATACAGGTTCGTAACGCTGGGTCTAGGCATCAGACAGAATGCCCGGAGAAGGAGAAAAAATCGTAACTAGCAAGGGAAGACTACGCGAGGGTGCAGGACAGCGCCGATGGCCTACAGATCATTCCCTACAAGCCTGGGTGGGATACTGCCTATGCTCACAAAACTCGTTGTGTACCTAGGGACGCAAGAGGGGATCTAAAGCATTTCGGCCATGAGCTCATGACCAAAAGAAGCTGAGATACAGCAACAGTTATTGAGCCCCGTTCAAGAAAGCAAGCTCTGCGGGATATTCTGGAGACCAAGCTGAATGCGGGAGGACTAGAGAAGATATACCAGTGTGCGCCAAGTACTATCCAAAACCATATACGATGCAGGTGGCCTGCGGCCAAGACCACGCACGAAGGCTTTGGTAACAGAGAAAGTTTTGAGGGCTTAAACGATGCAGTACTAGGAGAACTGTGACTGGTTTTGATGGAGGCGCTACGATGAGCACAAGAGTGTTGACGGGAGGAAATTTCGAGGTGTACGTGCTTGTCTATGGAGGTTGCTAGCTAGCGACTGCTTAAGTAGTAAAAACTCTACATGTATAACCCTATACATTTGCTCACGCCCTAGTGCGCCCACACACATCCATTCAGCGCCCCTCCATACTACGCGAGCTTCCTGTTACCTGCGCTCCTCGATGTTGCTGATACAGCGTTCTACTATACTGCTAGGATTATTATACCATCAGATTTCACAGTTGAAAGACTCCTTTCTATATTAGCCCCCCTCTATGGCCAAGACTAAAAAGTGTAGACAGCCTCCCAATCTCACCTTCAAACTCATACCCGAAGGGAAGTGGCATCTAAAAACGACATAGGTCAAACTATGTGCATAATAACAACTAACTATGATATCTTAGTAAATAGCTAGCTCTTAGTTCGCATTCCGCAAGTGCTAGAAATACTTGCACCTAATATATTTTCACTCTCTAGCTAACAACCTTGATGCCGACACTTCAGGGGGGAGGAAGTAGGAAAAAGGAACTATAGGGGGAAACAAAATGAACCGATGTGGAGAGAGGATTTACAAATAGAAAACAGCAATAAGAGTAAATGCGATATCAGATTCGAGTCACTGGCACGCCGCGAGGTCGTAGGAGGGCCGTTACTCTCGTGTGACCGCGCTGAGTCGCCCACCAGAGTGGTGTTCGGCCGTCATGACTTGGTTTATCGGGGCTGACCTCGTCCCAGTCGAGTAGCACTTTCACCACTCCCTCATGCCCATGTTGAGCAGCATAGCTAAGGGGTGTTCGGCCATACTTATCCGGTTTGTCGGGGCCGACCTCACCCCGTTCGAGCAGTGCTTTCGCCACTGCTTCGTGCCCGTTCCAAGCGGCATAGCAGAGCGATGCTCGGCCATACTTATCCAGTTTTCCGGGGTCGACGTCGTCCCGTTCGAGTAGTACTTTAACCGCTCCTTCTTGCCCATTCCAAGCTGCATAAGAGAGTGGTGTTTGGCCATTATTATCTGGTTTGTCAGGGTTGACGTCGCTTCGCCCGAGGAGTATTTTCACCACTCCATCGCGCCCACCCCGAGCAGCATAGCAGAGTGGTGTTCGGCCATCATTATCTGGTTTTTCGGGGTTGACCTCGTCCCGTCCGAGTAGCACTTTCACCACTCCCTCATGCCCATTCCAAGCAGCATAGGAGAGCGGTGTTTGGCCATTATCATCTGGTTTGTCAGGGTTGACCTCGTCCCGCTCGAGTAGCACTTTCACCACTCCATCATGCCCATGTAGAGCAGCATAACTAAGGGATGTTCGGCCATACTTATCTGGCTTGTCGGGGTCGACCTCGGCCCGTTCGAGTAGTGCTTTCACGACGGCTTCATGCCCGTTCCAAGCGGCATAGCAGAGCGATGCTCGGCCATACTTATCTAGTTTGCCAGGGTCGACGTCGTCCTGTTCGAGTAGTACTTTAACCGCTCCTTCTTGCCCATTCCAAGCTGCATAAGAGAGTGGTGTTTTGCCATTATTATCTGGTTTGTCAGGGGTGACGTCGCTTCGCCCGAGGAGCATTCTCACCACTCCATCGCGCCCACCCCGAGCAGCATAGCAGAGTGGTGTTCGGCCATCATTATCTGGTTTTTCGGGGTTGACCTCGTCCCTTTCGAGTAGCACTTTCACCACTCCTTCTTGCCCAACCCAAGCAGCATAGGAGAGTGGTGTTTTGCCATTATTATCTCGTTTGTTAGGGTTGACGTCGTCTCGTTTGAGGAGCATTTTTACTACTCCCTCGCGCCCATCCTGAGCAGCATAGCAGAGTGGTGTTCGGCCATCATTGTCTGATTTTTCGGGGCTGACCTCGCCCCGTTCGAGTAGCACTTTCACCACCCCTTCTTGCCCATTCCAAGCAGCAAAGGAGAGTGGTGTTTGGCCGTCATCATTCGGTTTGTCGGGGCTGACGTCGCTTCGCCCGAGGAGCATTTTCACCACTCCCTCATGCCCATCCCGAGCAGCACAACAAAGTGGTGTTTGGCCGTACATATCTGGTTCGTCAGGGTTGACATCCTCTCGTCCGAGGAGGACTTTCACCACTCCTTCGTGCCCATTCGAAGCAGCCCACACCAGTGGTGTACTACTCACGCAGTCTTTTTTGTTGACACTATAACCTTCGATCTCTACCAGACCAGCTACAATCTCAACAATCCCGAAGGCGGATGCGCAGTGTAGACTACTAAACAGGGAGGGTTTATCGAAAGCAACAGAGCACGAGTACGGCTTCTGTGCTTTCAGGAAGACTCTGGTGGATATGTGGTTATTGTAGTTGGTAAATAGTTCCTGGGCAAGTAATTTGACGCAGTCTGAAAAGCCCCTTTTGGCGTGCACTCCCCAATATAGAGAAGAATATTCGAGAAAGGGTGTATCTTGGAGATCAGGAGAAGGATTGGTCGAAAGAGCCTTGACCTGGTGGGAATTCAGATAACTTAGGCAGGTTTCGGCCATTGTCGAATGAGCTGTGCCAAAGAGCTCGGGGTGAACCCGGAGGTACTCCTGAAGTGTGAAGTGGATTAACCGGACTGTGGAAGCCTCTTTGTCTACGGAAACAAGTCCTTGACAACATACTAGTAATGTCCATATTGAAGGAACATTGTCGGTATTAAGATTCGGCGATCCGATTTCGACCGCTAGGGCGTAACACAATTCATCCGCCTTCAATGGCCGCTCTGAGTGAGAGATCCACATTAAAGCAGCCATTCCAATTCTCTCCTTCTCTCCACATTGTCCCTTTATCCGATTCAACGTTGTATCATAAGCGCCCCCCAACCCCAAGCCATCGGTCATTACGCTGAGCTTTTGCCGCCTGCGGTAGATTGTGGTCTCTTGTAGGATCGCGTCGATATTTAGCGAGACTAGAAGGAATCTAAATATCAGTTAGATATCTTAAGGTATATTCTCCAGTGCTGTTGCTTCAACATACATTTCCGAAATATCATTAGGAATTTTCTTCAGGATGTCTGCTTGCAGACTACCGTCCATTGCATCCGGCGTTGTGTCCTCGGCCAACCTGCTATGAAGATATCTGATGACATCATCTCTCCTAGGGGTGATGAGTATAGTCGTTACTCTTCCTGAAAGACGGTTTCCGATTTCACCCCGAATGTGTGGTCTCCCTGTCACGAATATTCGAGTGTTTGGAGACTTCCGGAGAATTTGTCCCAATGAATTAAGAAGCTTAACGCGATCTCCTGCCACACATTCATCGAGGGCATCCAGGCATATAAATGTGTGTTTTTTGGAAGAGGTGGTCTGCAGCATCCTCACAATATCGGAAAGTAGCGGCCTCCGCCCACCAAGAACTTTTTTCTGGTCCACGTAGTCTTGCACTATTTCCTCCGGTACCTCTTCTAGTCCACCCACAACCTGTTTGAGCAGGGCGCCCAGCGTGTTCGTCGGTGACTGTTCCTTCTGTACGGCGAAGTCGAAGTAAAAACACGCAACGGCGACATTTTGTCCTCTGGCCTGATTACATATGTTGTCTATCACCAATGAGCTAACATCACGGCGTGTCAATGCTTGCCATTTCCTTCCATTTCTCGAAGTTCATTCTTGCTACCTAATAAATGTCTTGCCAGCCCCAGGGTCTCCGTAGCAAAACAAAACTGCGTTATCGGATTCAGCCCCCTCACTACCGCCGCACCAGCTTCTAAATTCCTCGGTTTGTAAGAGCCATTCCCCTACATTTTCGACCCGACGGTCTCCGATATCCTGATGCCGTAGTCCGGGGTCTAGTGGGGATAGCCAGGCTAGGAGATTCGGTAGATCATCAGTAATAGTAAAGTTAATATTTGTTGTGTTAAAAGAGTTGTCATTATTACTGAATGATTGAGACATTTTCAGTTCTTTGCCGCTTAGGATATTGGAGATGATGGGTGGTGGAGCTCGTTGACTACGAAACTCTTGGGGGACTAAAGAAAACCGGGGTTTTTTGTGCGACCTCTTGGGTGCCTCACAGCCATCCGATCAATCCATCCCAACTCACCCAAACTTATGCCGATACCCTGCTTGCTCCGACCGCATCGGTATCACAGCAGGAAATGCCACACATTTTTAAGCGCCATCATACGGCTCAGCCCAAACTTTACACTACGATGAGCGAACCCTCTTAAGCACCGGGGATGGAACAAGCTAGCTCGACGTACAGTATAGACAAGTCCATTAAGCAGAATGAATGATGCAATCGAAAATCATAAAATCCACCTAACTCAAAGCTTCACCGCATAGCTCTTCGTGATGTGAATAGAGGCGGGAAGGGTCTTCCTGTAACCCCGTACCACCCTCTACCAAGCATGAGCCTTACAGGTCGCTACATTTACCACTACGGTACTTACCCTACCTTTCTGGCGACCGAGAAGATAACATTTGGCGGTTGGCCTCAGTAGTATTTCAAACAATCGTTGAATTTCCTTCCATCAGAGTCCACCAGTCAGACAATTCATGATCCAAGGTTTACTATGATACTAAACCAATAACTGAGACATAGTTAATCTCCGGTGAAAATTTCTGAAAGAAAGTACGATATATAGACACTCTTAGCGTCTGTGCCCCAATTCTAAACAAAATCACTATCTAGAACACTACGTGCAGGAAAACAAACTCACCTCCGCTTCATTCTATCCATACACACCGTCGCACTTGAGTGCTATTATAGCATAGGGTTCCATATTTTTAGGCAGTATCACGACGGACAGAGCGGAGACCTATGCGAACTTGCGTTTTGTACCCCTTATAAGAAAAGAGAAAGATATTAAAACGGGAAAAAAGAAGAAATGAAGGAGAAGAAAATGAAGCCTGGTAATAGGCGCAGACATAGAAGGGTGACACGAGTCACGGGGTGTCACTCGGGAGTACAATGATTGCGAGAGCGCAAGCACGATCTCTAACCGATCAAATACCATACTGTGCATCACAATGGCTAACTGCAAACTTCCCGAACACCGTTAGCTAAGTTTGTACGAAAAACACTCAATCTCAAAGGGGATGTCAGAGGAGCCTTTACATTTGGCGTTCAGATGGAGATAGAGAACTCGGTTTAGGTTTGTATAACCACAATTAACCCCCGAAACCTGGGATAGGAACATGGTGGATCCAACTTGGCTCCTCGGTAGCGCCCTCCTACACACAATCCTCATCATATGCTACCGGGGCCTCACCTTTAAGCCATTAAATTTTATTCAACTATCCTCCAATCTCCTCAGGTTGACAATCTGAAATTCGCTTGTTATTGGGATACTTAACCGGTGAGCCTTTGTCCAACATGAACTCCAATGGACAAGACTCCAATACAAGGCATTCGAATTTTATAGTGCAAGATACAGGTTTCCGGTATTGTGCCTTACAGCTGTAATTAGGACAGTATACCATTTTTTTATAATACAGAAACGTACGGTGCTGTTTGAACACTAATTTCTCAGGACAGGGAAAAGCTCTCCATACTTAGCTAGGGAGACTATGTGGATTTATGACTCCGAGCGTGGGCACTAGACAGAATACTCGGAGGAGAAAAAATTGTGATGGGCAAAAGAAGGATATGGGAGTCCGGGATGTCCCTCTTAGCTCGCTCGTAGGCCGATACAGGACAGCGCCACTGACCGTTCGATCACTATTGACAGGTTCGGGTAAGATACTGCATATACCAGAAAAACTTGCCGTGTGCCTAGGGATGCGGGTTGGGATATCAAGTATTTGAGCCGTGTACTGTGACCAAAAGAAGCCGAGATTACAGCGGGGGATGCTGAGCCGAGTTCAGAAAAGCAAGCTCCACAGCACATCCTGGGGGATAGGCTGAGCGTAAGCAGGCTAGAGAAAATATACTAGTGTGTGCCGAGTACTGTCCGGAGTCAGGCATATGGTTTGCGGCTCAGGGCATGCACAAAGGCGTTGGCTGCATAGAAACTTTTGATAATTTAAATGGCACCACGCCCGTAGAGTGGGAGTTGGTTTTAAGGTTAAAAGACTCCTTGCTATATTAATTCCCCTCTATGAGCAAGACTAAAAGTGTGGATAGCCTCCCAAACTCACGTTCCATCTAGAAGGTAGTAGCGTATAAAAACAACCTTGATTAAGCCATGTCCAAAGTAGAAACAAATCACCATCATAGCTTAGTTAGCAATTAGCTCCCACACCGCTTGTCACGAGTGTCAGAGGCACTTGCACTTCCTATCACTTTCTTAATATCTAAACAACTGCCACTTCTACACTCCAGCGGGGGGGAAGGGAATTGTAGGAATAAATAAACAAATAGATAGAGAGATATGCATAGGGGCCTATAGAAAAGAATAACAATACGAGTGAATAATATGATAGAAATTTCGAGTTACACTTGAAGAGCCCGGGACTGGAGCAGTGCCACCACCCTAGAGTGGCCATACCAAGCAGCCCACCAGAGCGGTGTTCGACCGTTATTATCTGGCTTGTCGGGGTTGATGTCGTCTCTTTCAAGTAGCATTTTTACCGCTCCCTTGTGCCCGTTATGAGCGGCCCAATAGAGTGGCGTTCGGCCGCCGTTATCTGATTTGTCGGGGTCGACATCACCTCGATCAAGTAGAATTTTCACTAGTCCCTCGTGCCCACTCTGGGCAGCATAAGAGAGTAGTGTTTCGCCTTTGAAATTTGGTTCGTCGGGCTTAATGTCGTCCCGTTCGAGCAGTGCTTTCACCACCCCCTCGTGCCCCTTCCGAGCAGCAAGAAAGATCAGCCAGTTGTAGTCGTTATCTGGTCTGTCGGAGCTGATGTCGTTCTGTTCGAGTAGTGCTTTCACTACTCCCTCGTGCCCATTCTCAGCAGCATGAAAGAGTGGAGTTTTGCCGCTGCCTTCCGGTTTGTCAGTGCTGACATCACACCAGCCAAGTAGCGCTTTCACCACTCCCTCGTGCCCACTCCGAGCAGCACTAAGGAGCGGTGTCCAGCCGTACATATCGGGTTTGTCGGGCCAAACGTTTTCCTGTCCGAGCAGTATTTTCACCACTCCTTCGTGCCCATTCTGAGCAGCACAACAGAGTGGTGTTTGGCCGCACATATCTGGTTCGCCAGGACTGACATCGCCCCCCTCGAGTAGCATTTCCACCACTCTCTCATGCCCATTCTGAGCACCACAGAATAGTGCTGTTTGGCCGTACTTATTTGGTTTGTCGGGGTTGACGTCGCCCCGTTCGAGTAGTATTTTCACCACTCCCTCGTGCCCATTCTGAGCAGCACAAAGGAGTGGTGTTTGGCTATTCCTATCCGGTTTATCGGGGTTGATATTTTCCCGTCTGAGTAGTATTTTTACCACTTCCACGTGCCCATGCGAAGCAGCCCACAAGAGAGGTGTATTACCCACACAGTCTTTCTGGTTAATATCACAACCTTCCGCCTCTACCAAACCATCTATAATCTCGACAATCCCGAAGACGGATGCACAGTGTAGACCGCTGAATAGGGAGGGCTTATCGAAAGTAACAGTGCGTGAGAGCGGTTTCTGTGCTTTCAAGAGGAGTTTTGTGGATATGTGGTTATCGTAGTCATCAAATAGCTTCAGTGCAAGTAATTTGACACTATCTGAAGGGTCCCTTTTTGCGTGCACTCCCCAATATAGAGATGAATATTCGATAAAGGGTGTACCTTGGAGATCAGGAGAGGGGCTAGTCGAAAGAGCCGTGACGTGGTGAGAATTCAGATAACTTAGGCAGATTTCGGCCATTATCGAATGAGCTGTGCTAAAAAGCTCGGGCTGAGCCCGGAGATATTCTTGAAGGGTAAAGTGAATTAACCGAATCGTGGAAACTTTCTTGTCTACCGAAATAAGTCCTTGACAACATGCTAGCAATGTCCATATTGAAGGAACATTGTCGGTATTAAGATTCGGCGATCCGATTTCGACTGCTAGGGCGTGGCACAATTCGTCAGCCCTCAATGGCCGCTCCGAATGAGAGATCCACATCAATGCGGCCATGCCAAGCCTCGCTTTCTCCCCTCCCTGTCCCTTTATCCGGCCCAAGGTTGTATCATAAGCGTCCCCCAACCCCAAACCATCGGTCATTGCGCTCAACTTTTGTCGCCTGCGATGGATTGTGGTTTCTTGTAGGATCGCGTCGATATTTAGCGATACTAGAAGGAACCTAAATCACTATTAGCGGATATCTTGATGTAGATTCCCCGGTGCTGTTGCCTCATACATTTCCGAAATATCTTCAGGAATTTTCTTTAGGATGTCTGCCTCTAGACTACTGTCCATCGCATCTGGCGTTGTATCCTCGGCTAACCTGCTATGAAGATATCTGATAACATCATCTCTCCTAGGAGTGATGAGTATAGTCGTTACTCTTCCAGAAAGACGGTTTCCGATTTCAGTCCGAATATGTGGTCTTCCAGTTACGAATATTCGAGTGCCTGGAGATTTACGGAGGATTTGCCCCAACGAATTAAGTAGCTTGACACGATCTCCTGCTACACATTCATCGAGAGCATCGATGCATATGAATGTGCGCTTTTTGGAAGAGGTGGTCTGCAGCATCCTCACAATATCGGAAAGTAGCGGTCGCCGCCCACCAAGAACTTTTTTCTGGTCCACATAGTCTTGCACTATTTCCGCCGGTACCTCTTCTAGTCCGCTCACAACCTGTTTGAGCAGGGCGCCCAACATACTCGTCGGTGATTGTTCCTTCTGCGCGGCGAAGTCAAAGTAAAAACACGCAACGGCGATGTTTTGTCCTCTGGCCTGATTGCACAAGTTGTCTATCACCAATGAGCTGACATCACGACTTGTCAGTACTTGCTCTTTTCCTTCCATTTCTCGAGGTTCATTTTTGTTACCTAATAAAAGTCTTTCCAGCCCCCGGATCTCCATAGCAAAACAAAACTCCGTTATCGGATTCACCTCCCTCACTACCGCCGCACCAGCTTCTAAATTCCTCGGTTTGTAAGAGCCATTCCCCTACATTTTCGACTCGACGGTCTCCGATATCCTGGTGCCGTAGTTTTGGATCCAGTGGAGAGAGCCAGGCTAGGATATTAGGTAGGTCATCGGCAAATGTAAAGTTATTCGACACGCTAACAGCAGTGTAGTTGTTCAAAGAGTTGATATTGTTACTGAATGATTGAGACATTTTCAGTTCTTTGCTCCTTAGAATATTGGAGATGATGGATGATAGAGCTCGTTGACTATGGAATTCGTGGGGGATTGAAAAAAAAGCGGGGTTTTTTGTGCAACCTCATGGATGCCTCACGGCCATCCGATCAATCCATTCAAATTCGTACCGATACCCTGCTTGCGCCTAGCCCATGGTGTGGCAGCAGGAAATGCCACACCTTTTTAAGCGCCATCATGCGGCTCAGCCCAAACCTTGCACTGCGATGAACGAGCACTCTTAAGCACCGGCAATAGAACAAGCTAGCTCGCCATATATTATAGACAGTATAGACAAGCCTATTAGCCTATGAATGAATCAATCAAAAAAAAAACACATACTACCTAACTCAAAGCGTCACAGCATAGCTCTTCGTGATGTGCTGTAGGTAGAGGCCGGAGGGATCTTCCTACAACCCCGTACAAGTACCATCTCTCCCAAGACTTAAGCCTTATATCCGACGTTCACCAAGACCTGCAACCTGCAACCACAGTAGCGCACGGCGCACTGCAGAGCTCTACCACTCCAGCTTACTGCATTTACCACGACTTACCCCTTCTTTCTAATGACCGAGAAGCAATATACCGTTTAGTGGTTAATCCAAGCAGTATTTCAAACCGTCGTTGAATAACCTTCCATCAGAGGCCACCAGTCGGACATTTCATGATCCAAGATTCATCATTAAACCAACTAAATGAGAACCCAAAGTCAATCTCCAGTAAACATTTCCAGAAGAAACCACAACATCTAGGACACTCTTAGTCTCTGCCCTAGCCTACATAGTCGGGGTTACGGTGGCTGGTATAGTATGCGCAAGGAAAAAAAAAAACTCAACCCCGCTTCAGTCTGCCGATACAGTTACTGCGACACTTAAGCGCTATTATCTCCCAGCGGGCAACCCTAGTTATCGCCATCCATTCCTCCGTTCCTCTAAAGCTCCGTCACAGACTATCACTCTTTAATGTTTCAGGTTCTAGGGGTATGTTTATCTAGCCTACAGCTCGATACAATACAATACGATACATTCCCGTAGCTCACCGTAGTCTCCTCAGACACCGTTAGCCAGGCTGACATAAGAACACTCTGGATCTCAGGAGGCGTAAGAGGGGGGGGGCTTTACATTTGGGGTCTGTGTGAGGCAAGAGAACCCAATTTATGTTCCTAAATATACAATTAACCCCCGGAATTCAGAATTTAGATAAAAACATCGTGGATCTAGTTCTGCTCTTTCTTAGCACCCCACCCCCCCGTACACAGTCCTCCTCATATGCTACCAAAGCGGCTTCCTTAAGTCTTTTGTCTACTCGTCTTCTTATCTCTGCACACTAAAGTTAGTGATGTAAAATCTCTTGGTATAAAGACATTTATAATAATTAATCAGCACTTTCTGTCACATGAATCCCGACGATAAAATGTAATTCGACCCGTCATTAGATTTTATACCAGGTGCAATTTGCGGTATGGTTGTTGTAATAGTGACCGAATTGTCTCCGGTATACGGGAGGGTCACGTCATGATTCCCTTGACGTTAGGAAAACTCTGCACGCTAGAGCTTTAGTATAAAGAGGAGTCCTGGCCTCCACGATACCCGAACAAAAGTTAGACTAATGATTCTTCTTTTCCCTCAGGCGTCTGTTGCTATTTACAATGGTGTCAACTGCTTACTCGAATGCAATACTGTGACTTAAGGTGCTATACGAACACTAAATAAAAATGCCTTTGTGTTGTAAGACTCGTAACGCCAAAGAGACTAAAAAACAATAGAGGAGACAAGATATTGAACATTCTACTACTCATAATCGCGGTACCGTTTCTTTTTTGCATCGTAGTCCCCCCCCGCTTCGTATCACTCGTCCTGGATTAAAGGACTTCTATCAATTTAGCTCAATTCCGCAATTGAGCTGTTAGTTTAACTAGAGAATCCCTAGAATGAATGCTTCAGGGAGGTAACTTCAGAATTCGACAGCCCGAACTCCGCATTTCGCATCACCCGCTGACCCGCGGCCTAGCTTTGCCTAGCGTTACCAATTATTCTATCTCTTTTTAGCTAGAAAAAAAGAAAATACTACAACTGATACCGCCTTAATGGTAAACCTGAGTTATCAGTGGCTCTGCCGCCCGGTCCATTCGCTTCCGGGGGTCTCGATGGGCGAGACTGCAATAGGTGAGGGCGCCCTCACAGGTGTCTCGAATCGGTGAATCTACCGATTTCCTAGAGGTAACAAGCGGGGATAGATGTTTACACATGTCCAGCGGGGATTACTGATTCCTAATGGATTGCGGGAACCTGTTGTTACACTATTATCTTCTAGACTACAATCTTTCTAAAAGACAGACGCTCCGGTCGTAGTCCTTCGGACATCACGCCCGGAAAGAGAAGCCTCCGGACACTTTGTGTCGCTTATTGCGCTTACCATTTATGAGTGCTCACCCAGCCAGTGCGTTAGTTAATACGAAATATTCCCTTCAAATTTTACTCTAGAAATTACAAACACCCTAAGCGTCAGCCATTATACCTACCTCAAAGATATAAGCCATCCAACCGGCAATATGCAGGAATATCCTAGGAAGACCCTACCGAGCAAAGCCTACTGTAGCATCTTAATAGCAGAGCAGATCTAAGCTGCTGTCTACACAATCTTAAGAATTACGGATGTTAATATAATGTAATACCCCGGCTCCGGATGCACATTTCTCCGACCGGGTTCCAAAAGTATCCGGAAATCTTGACATTTCCTACCGGTATGCCTAAATCTTGCCAAAATTTCCGGATAGTTTAAGAACATGGGATTTGGAGGGGAATGTGCCCACTCGTGGGCGGAATATCATGGTTTCTGCGTCGAGAAACGGAAGTGCGGTGGGCAAATACTCCATTACGTTCGTGGGTATATCTTAGGTTAGAGGTGTTTGCGGTGGCGCATTTGTCAGTAGCCAACAACTGAACACCATCAGATCCTACGATAGCGGCAGAATATTTTATGTAAATCAATAGTTTCGGACTTTCGAAGATGGTGAAAGGTTGTTCCTGTAGTTACCTACTGTAGGTGTGTTCAGTTATTTCTACCAAATTTCAAAACAATACTGATCCTTATCCACTACCGGTTATGATTTGGAGTAGGGCTTTGTCCACGTTTTTAATATCTTTAGACTATCTCCGAGTGGGGCCATTTATGGGGGGGAGGGTGGAAAGACCGGTTGTGGGATTTGGCAAGTGGCTGGGGGGGGGGTAGGCACTGCGCTGGTACGGTACCGGTACTAGATTTGGAACGGAGTTCAAGTATTGCAGGGGGTATCGTAAAAACTGCGGGAACTGAGAACCTTTTTTGGACGTTGGAGTTGCCTCTCTTAGTAAGGTTGGTTGTACAAGTATCATTCCCCTTATTTGTCTCAAATAAGAACCGAAAAATAATCTTTCCGCTGCATTTTCTCCCCCAACCCAAAGGGGGAAATTCTGGACGTCCTGCTTGTTATACTCGGTCATTCCAGTCTTTACAAGAATTTTTTTTAAAAAAATGTTTCGTAGTGATCCGGTATGCATACCGTAGGCTGCCGTTCAAGAGATCAAGTTTGTGCAGTTAAAACTAGACTAGCAATATTCTAGATTTCTATAAGTTAATACCTAGGTTAAAATACAGCGCCATTGATCACTACGCATCCAGTGGTCTCCCCGCTTCCGACATGGGGGCATTCTAGAATTTAGCGGTAACTTTACTTCTTTTTTTTTTCTCTCTTTTCAATGCCGTGATTACTTATAACAACTCTTCCGCGTACGCTTCCGTCGTCTTGGACGATTACGCCCAGCTTACGTTGATTCGCAAGTTGGGCTGCGCAAGCCTTCTCGTACGGTAACCTCGTGACGCTTGCAAAACGGACTGCTATTGCATCCCGCCAAAGTTTTGAGGCTCCGGCCAATGTGTGGCTGGATGAAATATAGCGTGCAGTTTTACGGGGGTCACGGCATTACGAGTGCAGTGCTATCATATGCTATCATAATAGAAATAAAGTACTGGCCTACGTATGCTAGAGGAAAAAAAGGAAGAACGCGTCGCGGCTGCGCGTGTTAATGCTGCGCTCGGGTCAAGGTTGAACAGCGGTGGAAACTTGAAAGTTACTCGCAGAGCCGCCTCGTCTCAATCTGCAAGGTTAACACAACATAGCACGTGACTCTCTTCACGGAACACCACAGATGAGGCTGCTCGTCCTCGTACCGTACTCGAGTACGGTACTCCACCATTGGTCGGCAGTTTCGTAATCCTCGCCAGACACTTTTGCTGCATACGGTAGGCAACAGATGACTTGGATCCACACCTGCCGACAGGGCACAACCCCCCATCCGTCCCGCTACGAGTACAAGTTACGAGTACTATACAGTCTTCTTCGCTCACCTTGTTCGTATTATCCTCTTGGCTAAAAAACCGATCGCTTATCTAACCCCACTTTCATTGCGATATGATTCAAGTATGACACTTGTACCTAACACAGCATCCATCCAATTACTAATCGCCCATGGTAGAGCTTTTAGTGGATACCGTTCCAAAAATAGCAATTCTGGGGACAAAGTACGGTAACTCCGTTATCCACAAAAGGTTATTTTATTAATTGGGTAGATGATAAACAGGGGTAGACAACATCATCATTTTTAAAAACCCTTCTCTACCGTACGCTTCTTTTGAAACAGGTTAGCGCTGGGGCTCTTACGTTGCCTCCTCATTCATTTGAGGGTTACACGGACAGGGGGCGGTGCTTGGCCAGTTTGGCTTTCCGTTCTTTTCTTTCCTTTCTTTCTATGGAAGCTTGGCTCCGCCGCGGCAAGTCACTCACTAGTGGGGAAGTAAAAAGAGGATGTGAGTTTCTGGAGTTTATGCTTGAACACCAACACCTGCACATCTGTCCTTACGCTCCTGACGCTTCTGACTCTTCCTTTTGTTGTTTTGTTTCCAGAGGTTGGATAGCACAGTGGCAAAATGCCTCTTGACGATGGCCTTCCGAGTAAGTAATCCCCCTTCTACTTCTTGCTCGCTCGCTCGCTTGTAGGTGGGTGTGGTACCTCCTTACTGACCAAGAACCTCTCAAGTCTTTCACCTCGCTCCCCAAGCCAGAGAACCCCACATCACAAGCTTAACCTTCACAGCGAACGGCTCGCCACCAACCGCCGCGTACACAAAAACCCGAGCACCAGACATCGACGCAACCTACTCCACCACCCTTCACGATGCATTCGTCCCCGACATCCTGTACGCAACGGTCGCCGCAACGCCAGAGATAATCCAACAGCAAGCGAGTTCACCGGGAGCACCCCCACCACCAGCGAAGCTCCTCCTGCCCAAGGAATTTCCATTGCAACTGTACAACCCGGACTCAACCATTATCGTAACGCACAACCATTCCACCCTCCGTGGCAATTTCTGGGAATTCTCACTGCCAAAGACTTCGTTCCTTCCTCCTACCGCTTCGAGATTAGATGCTGCCAGCGCAGCGCACCGGATTGCCCTGGCACACCTACCCCGCGCGACCTTCCGATGGCGAAAAGAGGGTGGTATGTTATCGAGGAGTCTGCTAAGGTGCAGTCTAGTCTCCCCCGCAAACCTCGGTAACGGGCCAAAAAAAGCTGGCGCGAACGAGCCGGACATTCCCATCGCCACGTTCGAGGGACTGGGGGATAAGAAGGGTACGGGGGACATCACCATCTACCAGAGCAATCTCAAAAGGGTCGAGGTGGAGGACTTGAAAGGGTTGGAGGTGGTACTGATACTTAGCGCGATGGCGATCGGCGATATATGGTTTTGCCCGACGAATTTGATCTTCAATCTCACACCCACTTCGACTTCATCCCCCATGACAGCGGGAGTCGCGAACGGCGGGAGGAGGAGAACGTCCAGCACGCCGAGTATTCCCCCATCAATAACCGTAACGCCAACTGCCCAACATCCCCCCCATGCCACATTTCCGCAGAATCACAGAACTTCATACCCACAACATACCCCCTCTCCTCAACAAAACTACAAATCCCCAACGTCTCCAACGACGGTCCAACGAGACTACCAAGCCCGCAAGGCGGAAGAGGCAGCCCGCCGTGCAGCGCAACTGAGGCAAGAGGAAGAAGCAACGCTTCGCATGCTCGCCGAAGAAGAATTGCGTGAGCGGCAGCGGCGGGAAATGGAGGTTGAGAGGGAAACACAAAGACTTAAGATGGTGTATGAGCGAGAGCGGGCGGCGGTAATGCAGCAGCAGCAGCGGCCGCCTGGGGTTGGAAGCTGGGGGGGTGGGAGGCCGCCGGTCGTTGGGGGTGGGGGTGGGGGTGGACTGAGACCTATTCAAGAGGGTAAGAAAGTTAGTTCTCGAAAGAGCTTTTTAGGACTAAGATTTGGTGGTGGCGGTGGGGATGCGGAGGCCGGAGCGGATGGGGCTAAACGAGATAAAGTGAAAAGAGGAAAGTTGAGTAAGAAGGGGTCTAGCATGTTTTGATTTATCGGCACGAGCGTGGGGATTGGGGGAGGGTTATATGCCCTCCCCGCGTCCCGTGCCGGATGATACGGATAAGCAAGAATGTGAATACTCATAATAAAAACAGGCGCATTTCGGATTTCTCCATTTACCTTGCGTTGCTTTTTATCAGCCTCATATTTTCTCTCTTTTCTTTGCCTTGTTCTTTACTTTTTTTTTCTTTCCCGTTGTTTATTTCTGCACCCTGGGGGGTTTCTCAGATTGTGCGGTTTGCTTCACCTTTCTTCTTTTTTTGTTTTCATGACGTTGTTGGACATGAAGCATACCGGTACCGTACCCGGTGCCTTTTTGTCCCGCATCGTCAACATAAATTGCCTGTTATGTTGCATGTTGTATCGCCGTGGGTTTCGTATCCTTGCTAGACTGCTGGACATTGTATAATAGGTAGTGGGGTGGGTGTCGCAGTAGTTAGTCCAGTTGTTCCGTGCACTCGGGAACAACGAGCGAATAAATAGATAAAATAAAAAGTTTTTTTCATTTCATTCTATCGTGGTCATGTAGAAGTGCTAACTTATATACTGAGAATATAATGAATACTAGTTAGTGCCGTATAGCACTCGAGAGATATGATATGATGCACATACGGTAATTATGCACAGAATTATCATAAAGTACGGGGGCAAAGCTTTTCGTCCGGCGCGGCAACGGCAACCCCACTCCCACCATACATTTATTACCTATACAACCACAACTGCTTAGAATGAACTGAAAATCTATGTACATATCCAGTAGATATAAGAAAACTTC
>Ga0307507_10001825_pt1 | contig 46675 bp, 15 predicted proteins | sample 7_EM_MG_FD_207223 | JGI IMG/M metagenome (GOLD analysis project Ga0307507, IMG submission 207223) | Populus trichocarpa ectomycorrhiza microbial communities from riparian zone in the Pacific Northwest, United States - 7_EM | ecosystem: Host-associated > Plants > Roots > Unclassified | place...
ATATTCGTGGCCTGTATCCATAGAGTAACTTAAATAGCGACATTCCTATACTATTATAAGGGAGCGTAAGCTGTGCGTAGTCTATTATAGGTAGTAGTTCCAACCAGTTGTCCTAGTAGTAGTTAATAAAGGGGCGAAGTCGCTAGTTAAGGTACTAGTTTATAATCTCAGTTTGGCCGTCGGTCTAAGGGTAAAATGCGGTAGAGAGCTTAATTTTAATCCCAAGGATACAGCAGAATTTGTTCTAGAAGTCCAATATAAACTAAGGTCTACGGTTAGAGATAATTGACTTAGGAGCGCCATGGATCTAGTAGATATTGTCCACGTATATACGGGCCATATTCTTTGCGGTCGTAGTCTTAAAGCAAGGGAGGGAAACGGCTTGCTTACTTAGTCGGTTAACTACTACAAAGGCCATGTTGTAGCCGTGTTTGTCCTTTAGGAATAATTTAAAGTCCATTATAATATATTGCCAAGGGCGTTTGGGAACTGGCAGTGGTTGCAGCTATCCAGGAGTTTAGTCCCTGGGGGTATTCACGCGTTTGTAAGTATAACAATTTCTAATAAATCGTTCTATATCAGACAGGAGTCCTCGCCAATAGTAATAAGGCAATAGTAGTTAGTAGGTCTTGTCTTAACCAGGGTACGCCGTAGAGACTTAACAGTAGGCTTTACGGATTAGCTCTATTTATAGGTTATTAATGTCTAGAACTATAAGCCGTTCTTAGTATAGGAGCAGTCTGTCTTTTATTTCCAAACTAGGGTTACCCCCCATAGCTTAATCGCGGAGGGCTTTTAGGGATTTAGCTATACGGTTTACGGTTAGGATGCGATTAATTAGTCCTATTAGTTTATCTAGGGTCTCTTCTTCTATAGGTACTACCTTATTTTGTTTGGAGCTCAGTTCCTTAAGGATACGCGGGTTAAGTTGTTCGGTATAGAGGAGGGCGCGTATCCGGTGCTAAGCCTTTAGCTTGTCTTGTAGCCCCACGTCCTATTCTCTCTGGGTTAAGGCGTCAGCCTTAGCATTTTACCTACCGGGGCGGTATATGATCGTAAAGAAGAATTAGGAGAGTATTTTAGCCCACCAGGCCTATTAACCGGTAAGTTATTTTATTGTTATAAAATACTTAAGGGCTTTATAATTGGTATAAACCTTAATCTAAGAGTCTATGCTTCCAAGCTCTATGCGCTACTAGGATAATAATTGTACAATAGCTAATATTTCCTTATCGTGCACTTCGTAGTTGCACTTAGCTAGGGCCATTATTTTTAAAAAGAACGCAACAGGGTACCATTTACCGTTTGGGTATAGCTGTAAAAGGACTCCTACTACTACCCTATTAGAGGCGTCCGTTTCAAGCATTGATTTAAGGTCTGGGTTGTAGTAATAAAGAATTAGGGAGGAGATAAGTCGGTCCTTTAACTCCTTAAAGGCTTTTATACAGTTATCGTTAAAGATAAAAGACGTGTTGTTCTTAGTTAGTTATATAAGAGGCTTAGCTATAACTCTATAGTCACAGATAAACTAATAGTAGAAATTACAAAAGCTGATAAAGAACTGGATTCCTTTTATAGTATAAGGGGGTTTCCAGTTGCGGATTGCCTTAACCTTCTCTGGGTTAACTTTAATTCCTTCTATACTAATAATAAACCTAAGATACTTTATACATTTTACTCCGAATTTATATTTTTTAATATTAACTTATAGGCCTATATTCCGTAGTCTCTCTAGGACCTTTTTAACATGAACTTGGTGCTTAAGTTCATTGTCTAAGTATATAAGAATATCGTCCAAGTATGCCGTACAGAATTCGTTAAGGTAGTTAAAAAGAACATTATTTATATACCGTTAATAAGTGGCTGGCCCATTTATCAGTCCAAAAGGAAGGACTTTATATTTGTAAGACCCGTAATAGGTACGGAACGTCGTTAGGTTTTCCAATACAGGGTCTATCCTAATTTAGTAAAAAGCTTGGCGGACATTAAGCTTGGTAAAGATTTTGGCCTAGCTTAGACGTACAAGGGTTTTATTAATTAAAGGGAGAGGGTACCGATCCTTTTAAGTAATAGCGTTTAGCTTCTAATAGTCGATACAGAAACGAAGGCTTTTATTAGATTTCTTTATGAATAAAATAGGGGAAGTAAAGGGAGCCTAGCTTGGCTCAATAAACCCTTTATAGAGGTTGTTAATTAGGTACTGCTTTGTTGCCTTTAGTTCCTCTATAGTTTGCTAGTAAAGGGGGCTATAGCCTAGGGAGTTATTAGTCTCCAACTAAATCTTATAATCATAGGTTTGGTAGGGGGGTAGTATATCTAAAGCTGCTTTTAAGAACGCGTCTCTATGGTTTAAGAGGTAATTAGGGAGGAGGTGCTTAACTAGTTCCTTATTAGTTTCCTCTACTAGCACTTCTTCCCTCTTGGCGATAATTTAGTCAATTTTATATAAACTGGTAGTAAAGACTTTATTATCCTTCTAATATATATTAAAGTGGAAACCTATAGCACTGATTACCGCGATATCTACTATAGGGGTATTATATAATAGTAGGGTTATCCATGGCCTTAGGGGCTTTTAGGGTATTGGCGTTGTCCTTGCTCCTCTTAGCTCTTATTACATCTTCTAAAGGTTGTCCTTTATGTCCTATTAGTACGTCCTCTTCCCTATTAGCCGGATCTCTATAATTTAGAAGTCGTCTATGTTAGTATCCGTTCCACTTCCGTAAGTAGAGTCCTCCTTAACTGTAGTCCTTTAGGGGAGTATTCTTGTTGGTACGGAGTTCCTACTGGCCTTATAGCGGGTATCTTCCTAGGCGAAGGCTAGGTCGCGGTTCCTAACATCTTGCTAGTAGATAGGATTAGCCTTCGCGGCTAACATCTTGCGGTTAGTACAGATTTCCCTAACAAAGGAGGGTAACTTTGGTCTATTCTCTAGCCAGACAAACTGTCTTTATTAAACATTTAGCCAAATATCAAAGTAGGACATCTATTTTCGGCTAAGAATTATGTCGTATAACCCTAGGTCTAGGATGCAAAAGGGGATACCAAACTGGCGTTGTCTATTAATAGCGATATATAGCTTCAAAACGTGGGTAACCGGTATACTAGCTTAACCGGTATAGCCTTTTACTTAAACAGGCTTCTCTAGTCGGGTAGCATTTACATTTAAGAACTTAGCAACATCATTTATATAAGCAGTGTTTATAAAAGCAAAGCCATTTGCTCCAGTGTTAATAAGGGCAGTTATATTAACTCCATATCCATTTTAAGATACTATACATAGAACTATAAAGTGTTTTCCACCTATTAGCTAACTTAGATTAATCTTTTTAAGATTAATAGGATACCCTAGGGGGAAGTTTTTCCCTAGGGTTCTTCTTTTCCCAACTTATCAGACGTTTCTTCTTCCTCTATCTCCTTAATATTACCCATATCCTTTAGCTCTAGGTAGGACGTGGTAAAGTAACTATCCTTTCCGCAATTAAAGCACGTAACCGTGGTAGGGTTAATTAGGGTGTTATAACAAGCATTAGTTAAAGGTATAGTATATAGCGGGTTAGGCGAGGTTCGCAGGTAGGCAGTTATAACCGCTTTTAGTGTAAAGGCGGTCGTGGTTTGTCTTCCAACGCTAGCTCCCGTTAGTATAGCGGATAGATTACGGTCGCTATAGGGCCGCTTTGGTCAATTAGAACGAGTATTAATTCATTTTAGTTCTAAATCCAGCAACAAATATCAGGCTGCAAGTCTTTAGTAGGTTGGTAGGTCGTCTAAAGCTACCGCGATCTTCTCTTATAGTTGGACCGTTAGCTTGTTATATAGGTCCAAACAATAGTTCTTAGGGGGAACCTGGTCTTCGCCTACTAGGTATAAGAATTAAGTCTAGAACTCGGTAAAGGATTAGTTCGATTTTATTATTAGGCGATTATAGTTATAACAGGCATCCCATACTTTATTTAGATTAACATAGATAGCAGCCAGATGCTGTATTATCTTATTAATAGATATAAACCGAACAGGTAACTCGTCCTTAAACTTAGCCTAAAGGTGTCGCTAGGCGTCCCCAATGGTTCAACTAAAGAGGTAGAGCATTTTAGCTTCTTTAAAGGGGAAATAGTTGTGGTTAACACGAAGCTTTCCTTATACCTAAATTCTCTAGTTCTTAAAGGTCGGGTCTATGCCGTCTAATAATAGTGGGGGGTTAGGGAGCTTAACGGACTTTAATTACTTTATTATTGTATCCGTACTCTCTGGTATATCACATTTAGTTAAGCGAATAGGTTAACTAAGGCTTCGTAAAGGGGAGGCTAGGCTATTTTATAAGGTAGCAAGGCTTTCTAGAATCTCCTTTAGAGTCTCTTATATACTTTAGGCTTAAAGACGATCGACCTTTTAATTGGCAGCAAGGGCACGAATCTGCTTATATATACCTATAACGTCGTTATTATCTTTAATTTCTAATCCTAACTAGATCTCGTATTCCTCTTAGGTAGAGATAGGTCTTTTAAATAAGCTCACTTTAGGTGCCATCGTCGGCTTCCTAAAGTTCGTTAGAATTGTATAATTCGGTTTTAATTCTAGGGTTCTTTTGGGGGTACAGGTTAAGTACAGTTTGGCCTATAAAGTGGGATATTATTAGGGCCTTCTTAGGCGTGGTAGTGTGAGTTTTTTAATATCTGAGTATAACGCGTTAATGTGTTGTTGCAGACAAAGGTCTTTTTTTAGGGTGGGATATTATTAAGGCCTTCCTAGGCAGTGTATAGAGAGCTTAGTATAATATAATAGGCTTATATAAATGCTTCTGAACCAAAGCTTGTAGATTGCTACTATACAAGAATACTAAGCTAAGGAGAAGAAGAAGAAGAATCGTTTAGGGGTAGTAGGTAGGCATATCGCGAGGGCCGCCAAGGCGCTAGTAGTAAGCGGGCTAATAGCGATTTTGTATGCCGGGCATGGAAAATCCTAATTGGTTGAATATGGCCGGTGACGCGCTCCAGCACCGTCACAGCTAGTGCCGCGGCGACACGTAATGGCAACTTGCCTATATTCCTAACACTAGCAACTCTTCTTTTGCGGTTGCCATCTACATATATATACCGCTTAACTAGCGTAACAAATATCAATCCTCCTTACTTACTATTGCCATTGTAATATAAGTCTCGCTGTCCCAAATTTACTAAAGAAATGGTGGTTAACCAAGTAGTAAACCTTAAACTATTATAACCTCAAATTGCCTTTTAGTACGTGATACTTTCTTACTAGGAAATCCTGGGTAGATTAACTAGGGAACTATATTATTAAAATAGAGTTGCGGAGCTTGTTAATATCCGGCTCTATTTTAGAATCCACCTCCACTAGATCCTCTATAAGAGCCTCCTCCGCGGTAGCTAGAGCCTCTGCGTCTATTATAGCTGTCACGGCCTCATCTATACCCACTTTATCCGTAGGAGCAATTAGTGCAGTACTAGCCGTTATTATAACTATCGTATTCGCCGTAATTAAGCTCCTGCTAAGGGTAGTTATTAAAGTAGAATTACTGTGCCTTATAAGAGCGAATAGTGGTACTAATTATAGATCTTAAGTTATCTAATTTTCCAGTAATCTTGCTGTAATAGGAGCTACTAGCACAATCTTTAAGCGTAACCGAAAATGCACTGTGGTGTTGAATTGGTAGATACTGGGGAACTGAAGACAAAGGTTATTGCGGAGGTTGTTGCGGAGATTGCTGCGGAGATTGCTGCGGAGATTGCTATAGAGATTGCTGCGGAGGTTGCTACGGAGGTTCTTATTGAGCTTGCTGCTAGTAGGTTAGGATATTATTTACAGATCTAGCTTGTTATGCCAGTTATCTAGTTACGGTAGGGGTTAAAGGAAACGTCTTGGCGCTTAAGTTAAATAAGGTTAAGAATCTCTGGTGGGACGGAGCTTAAGGTATGGGTTAAGATACGGCAGCCTAAGGAACTTAAGGCTGAGGAACTTAAGGTATTTGATAGCCTGAGGTTGTTTGTGGTGGTTCTTATGGAGCTTGCTGCTGAGATTACTGCTGAGATTCTTGCGGAGGTTGCTATGGAGGTTAAAGCGTCTCTAGTGGTGCAGCGATTGGGACAACTGGTGGTGCAGTAGTTAGAATAGCTAGTGGAATTAGCGGAGCAGCTAGTGGTTGGGCTGGAGATGCTTATGTAGCTAGTAGGGGACTATAGAAAGGTGTTAATTGTGGCTGTTCATCATTGGGATTCCATTAAGAGTTAAACTTCTTTATAGTGCGTATTTGGTGCTTAATCTCTTATAAAGTCCATTTGTGCTCTTCCTTTACGTTAAGGACCTGCTCCTAAATGTTGTCTCTAATAATGCCCCTATCTATAGGGACAAATACTCTATTCTCCTAAAGAAAGTCTCAAAAATCCTAAATAATATTAACATTGCCAAGTGCCTAGGTGTTAACGGTCCATCCTATAAAATCCTCCCTAAAATATTCCCATAGTTGTACATCGGCGTAGTGTCTACTTTGGTAAAATAGAATATGGTGTAGAAGAAAGCTATTAACTTATTTTACGGTACAGGTTATTGTATTAAAAACAGGAAATTTGTCCCAATCTTCATCAATAAGTTTCGCGTACGTGGCTACCCCTGGTAGTAAGGAGTCTCTCTAGTCGTTAGCCATGTTTTCGGAGGAAGGGAAGTGTTATAGGGTTATAGGAGAGGAGGTGTTATTAGTGTAGGGATTGTCGATTGTCGTTTAGTACGCGTTCGTTGTTTGGTACGCGTTTGTGACGTGTATTTGCGATTATGGGGCTTAGGACCAGTTCTGGCCTTAAATCGCGAAGACTCGTAAAGCGTGTTGTTCTATGTGATGGACGCAAGAATCTGTAATCTGGGAAAGGCTTAGGACTAGTTCTGGCCTTTAGATCCTTAGATTTGTGGAAGAGTTCTATTTAAGGTTTAGGACCAGTTCTGACCTTAAAAGATAGCTTTCTCTAGCACGAGTAGCTCTGGTACAGTGGCTCGTCTCTTCTTAGTAGAATACCTAGCTGTTCTGTGGTATAACAGTGAAGTTAACCACTGATTAGTGTTGGTAACACAAGGTAATATCACGTAGTTACAGTTTGTAGCTAGTATAATGTTGTTCTATTCTTTTCTCCTGCTTGAGGAAGGGTGAGGAGCTTAAGGCTCCTTGCTACGCTAGTGCCGCGGCGACACGTGACGGCAACTTGCCTTGCGTGACGGCAACTTGCCTGTATTCCCAACAGTAACCTTAGTAATAAATATAATTTTAGTTTTCTTTAAATATTAAATATTACACTTAAATATATAAAGGTCGTCTTTAGTTTTTTAGCATATATTAGTAGTAAGTACTTTATAAGCTTATAAGTCCTAAATAATATCGCGATTTCGGCAGTATGTATCTTAGCCTATATAAGCTTCAAATAATAGTTCTATAAAAGGTAGCAGTATTTATTAGATTTTTGTATTACTATTTTTACAAATATCTCAGCGTTTTATATTTTAATCTTAATAAGTTACTGCCCTTCTAATTGTTTATTTATAGCTATATAATTAATAAAGGATAAAACGTCGCCAATGTCCCTTTTATTAAAATTGTTATTATAGCCAACTGTCTTAATAAGAGTATACCTATCCGTTTAGGTAGGATTCTATATATATAGTATTAGAGTACCAGGTAAGGCGTATTAATATTTTAAGCCGCTAAGCTTCCTCTTAGGGATTAAGGCTTAAATTAATAAATTTAATTCTCCTAGGATTAATTAGCGTTGTAGGTTAAATATGGGTATTAGGTTGTTTTTCAAGTTAATATAATAACTAATAAGGAATATTATCTTATTATTATAGATTTTTTACAAGTATAAAGTAAAATTACTTATAGATATACTAATTCCGATAATACCTATAGTATTATAAAGATACAGAATTAATTATAGGCTAAGTGTTGGTAGTAAAAAGATATAATGTAATATTATAGGATAAGGGCAGTGGCTATAGAATGTATATATTTAAGAGTCTATAAAACGTTATATGATTAATTATAAAGGTTAAGGGTATAGGGAGGTAATATACTATATAGCTAATATAAGTTATATATAAGGCATATATAAAAACATAGGGCTTTGCTAAGAAGTCTCTTATAGAGGCTTTTATAGTAGCGTTCTGTAATAAATTGCCAAAAGGGATAATAACGGTAATATTACAGATAAGTAGGAATTTAAGAAAATCTTTAATATATTATATTAAGTAAAAGTATTATAATAAGGAAGCCTAGGAACCTAAGAAATCTCTAAAATGGTATAAGTATATACTATTAAAGTTTTATAAATTATACTTTAAAAAGCTAGGACTTTTAAACTAGGTATTAGATAAGAGAGAGTTACGCTTAGGCCGTAGTTAACTACTAAATAATTTATAGTAGTTAAGATCTTTTAAAACTTTAACTGCTAGTAAAAGTTATTTAATTAGTTAGATTTTTACTAAAAAGTATTATATAATAGTAGTATAGAGTTCTATCAACTTTATTTATTAAGCTAACTAATTAGGATTTTCTATCCTTAGGATAGAAAATTACTATTAGCTTAGTTAAGGGTAATAAATAAGAGTAATATTTTTATAGCAAAAATAGGTAATCCTATATACTGGCTATTTAAAGTTACTTATTTAGTTTAGGAACTAAACCTTTTAGAAAGGGAAGTATTATTATAGTACTAACCTAATGTATACTATTTCCTACTATTAACTAGCCTATTACTAGCGCCTTAGTAGCTAGCCCTATTATTTATATATATTATCCCTTTTCACCTTCTTTTCCTCTTTATACTATAATATAGTTATTTAGCCTACCTGCATTATATCACTATAACACTAAATATATTAAATTACCTTAGAAGAGTAATTAGCTTTATAACGTAGCCTTATAAGAAATACTACGGTAAACTCGCTAATAGGCTAGGTATATAGCTAAATAAGAAGTTAATAACGTAAGTATAACTAGTAGAGTGGTTATCTAATAGATTAACTCTAATTATATTCTAAGATTTACTATAAAGAAAAGAACTATCTAGGTAGAGACTGTAGCCCTTTAATTATACGACCTAACTTCTAAGAAAGGTGCTAGGTACGTTAGTATGTTAATATATTAATACGTCTTACGTATTTACGTACTTGCGTACTTATATACTAAACTAATCTATAACCTTATTACGTAACTTAGTTACTCCTTATTCTATAGTTTAACCGGTTTTAATACCTCCTACGCTAATACTAACCTATTTATATTTTCTTTAAGTAGTCGTACTACTACTAATATAAGGGTTATAATACCATCACCCTCCTCTTTATCTTTGTCCTTAAAGATATCTTATATCTCCAAGTTATTAATTAGAGGTATAGCATTTCTATCTTTGATTTAGTTACCTTTATTATTCCTAATATCTTTTATTAGATCCTCTCAATCTATTTATTATAATTAACTTATAACTTCCATTCTCTTATTGGGTAAAGTTATGCTATCTTATTCTTATTAAAGGGTTTTAATAAATAAATGGAAGGTATATAACAGAAGGTAACGCTAAGTTTTAGTGCTTATATATACGTTAAGCGCGACCTTTCGTCAAACTAGTTAAGTAGGGGTTTTAATAGAAGCGAATCGAAGGCCTTGCCCTCGCTAACCACCTCACCACTATATTAATATCCTTAGTATAGACGAGCTTAAACGTCGTATATTTTTCGCTACTGCCTTATAGCTACTATAAACCAATAACAGCAACGCCACGGCTGCCGCGCTGGCTGCCTTATTCGCTAATACTAAACCAGTATAGCCATGGAAGCCTTTTAAGAGATTTAGCCCTATTCAGAAGCTTATTAATATATGGCTACCTAAGAAGGAAGGGGGTTTAAATAAAGAATATTTTAAGTTGTTTATCTGCTTTACTAAAGATAAGGTTAGAAAGTTGGCTTAAGTAATTAATCTACCTATTAAGTTCGCGATTAATCCACGATCTAGCTGGCTAAATACCTTAACGGCTTCATCAGAGGAGTTACTCCTTATCTTCCTCTGGTGCTGCGCTTATCCTCTATTGCTTAGCTACCTAATACCTTTCTTTAGAAGAAGCTGACCTTAGCTTTTATAAGTCTGGAATGGGGCTCTGGATAATATTACAGAGAGGTAGGGTGAGAGAATCGCACTAGATAAGCAGATAACGTTAGCTAAACGAATTAAAAGGTATACTAAGGCGATAGGCAATTTATTTGGCGTTAAATCTATATTTGGCTTTATTAGCAGAACAGAGATTTATATTTACTAGCCTAGTAAGGAAGACCAGAGACGATTTTAGAGTGGCTATAAGAAATAACACTTACTTGGCTACCTCGCAATTATTCTTCTAAACGGCTTATTTAGCGCTATCTTTACTAGGCTTCCTTCTGCTAGCGGTAATACTACGCTTTATATTAAAATTAATCTTAGTAAAAAGTTATAAGATCTGCTTAGCTTCCTGCCTAAAGACTAGAGCCGATTTATATACAGTAACGCTGCTTTTGGCTCGCAATAGGGAGTTTTAGGACAATATAAGAACTTTAGATCTTATATAATTACACCAAGTCAACAAGCTCTTAATTAGTGGCTATTAACTAAAAGGATTGTAATAGAGTATAGGTTTGGTGCTATTAAATTAAACTTTAAGCTACTTACCTATTTTCAAGTACTAGAGGTTGGCTTATGTCCCACTGCTTTATATATACAGGTTATAGCTTTTTTATTAAACTGTTAAACGTGTTTATAAGGGAGAAGTCAAATATTAGAGACGTTTAGGTTATTACCACCTTTATTGATAATATATTTGCATAGTGTAGATAAAGAGTAGAAGTTAAGCAGTAGTTAACTAGACGTTTAATTAAGCTTTACTCTCTAGTGTACACTAGAGATATAGAGGCGAATTTGCCTATTTTCCTATACTATATAGAGCTTTTCGCCTTTCCCCCCCCCTATCTATACTTAAATAAGTATCTTCTTATTACCTATTACTTTCCTTATACCTTTTACTAACTACCGCTTAAAATATACGTAAAAGCTCATTCTGCCTCTCCTCCTACCTTTTCTTAAGCACCTCTAACCGCTGGCGGTTTCTTTTATCTATCTAATTAAGCTTCTCGTTAAGCTCTGTACGACTAATAGTATCTATAGTAGTAATTAAGTAAGAAGTAGGCTCCTTAAACGCAGCGGTAAAAGTCCTAGCTAAGTTTTTATTAGCGTCAGCGAGCTTTTATATACTTTATGCGATTAATTGGTTATTTCGCTTCTACTTTTAGCTTTAAGTAGGAGAGGTAGAGCCTTTCTTACCACCTCTATTATAACTTAATGTTAAGCTAAAATCTTCCTTATTAAGAACCTTATCCGCACAACGCTTCTAGCCAAGGTGCCTATAAAGATTCTCCCCTATTCGCTGCTTTACCGCCTTTTACTAAGCTTATTTAATCTATATTTCTAAGGAAGCGGATATAAAATCAGTTTATTTAATAAGGATATTAAGGTAAGAATAGTAGTCACTTTGGCAAATCTCTTGGCTAAAGGTATTATCTTTATCTACTTCTCTTATTCGTTTCTTTATTTCATTTTAAAGAAAGCTCTTAACTATATGCTAATTATACTTAGGGCCTCTAGCTTTATATCGCCTGCGTATAAGAATCCTCCAGAATTTATTCTTTCTACGCCAATTAAGCTTAGTATGGTAAATAGTGGCCGCTAGCTTAGCCAGCGCCTTCTTCTCGCCTACTTTAATATAAGACTTCTTCCTCTAACTACAATTATCCTCACTTCTACTTAACTCTAGTTTATTAAACCCCTATCTTATACGTCTTGGCGAGTGCTCTAAAGCCTTACTATTTAAGCCAAGCTCTGTTTAAATTGCTTACTTAACGGTTTTAGTAATAATATTTTAGGGTTAGTAGCTTCGGCCGGGCTCGACTTTAGTAGCGCTAGCGTTATGTCTTATTTGCTAAACCAGCTCTGTTACGGCGCTGGTGGAAAACGGTGGATTATAGTAGACGCAGAGTCACGTGAGCTCACGTGACTTGAGGATTGTATAAGACTTCGAGCGACGCTGCCCTTCTTCTCCTTTCCTTTCTCTAGCTTTGGATCATCGTTTATAGACTACCAATTGTATAGGCTTACGCGTCCCTCTTGCTATACTCGTGCCTTGATTGACTGAGTCGCTAATATTATTTAAAGCTCATTATTACTCTCTCTTCCTAAGAAGGAACTTAAATATATCTATCTATAAGACCACAAATAGGATAAGGACACAGAATAGAACCCCAAGGACATCACCAGGACTATAAGGACAGGACAGACCCAAGAACCAAAAGAACACGAATAGAACGCGAAACCTAAGAATAGGACACGCACGGACCAGAACCCCTAGAAAATAAACAAATACCAGAAATTACCTAAAACCCTTACCACTATGCCAAGAAATACAGTAGCTGGCAAAGCCGCTATAGGACCCGCAAATACCTCCGATAGTGAAACAGTCGCCGTCTCAACCCCCTAGGAAGAGCTTGTAGTAGCTAATGCCGAAATTAAACGGCTTTGAGAGCTACTTGAAACTAGAGACACCCCTGCACCTAGTAAGGAGTTATTAAACACCTAGAGACTTGCTATGGTCCTTAAGGCCCTAGCCTAACATATAGTATTAGCATCGTTGCGGTCTGTAAAGGTTGTAGACTCCCTATTACTTATAGACGGAACTAACCCTACATTTAATAACTAGAAGCTTTAATTGTAGGATAAGCTCGAAGTTAATACGGACTACTTCCCTACTACTCGAGCTAAGATGGCCTACGTCTTTGGCTGTACCGGTGGAGACGCACAGACGCACCTACGTCCGCGATACGCCTAGGACTCGGCAGATCCCTTCCTCTCTGGAGACAAGATAATTGACCACTTGTCTTCCATCTATAAGGACCCCTTTAAGGTATAGAACGCCCGCCTTGATTATAAAGCTCTTAACATAAAGACGATGGAGACCTTTTTAGCCTTCTAGACCCGCTTTCTGCACCTAGCCGGCTAGGCCCAAATTCCCTATAAAGACCTAATGCTAGACCTCTTTAACAAGCTTACCCTAGACCTACAGCGCGCCGTACTACTAGTTTTTATTACTATACAGACACTAAAAGTATTTATGGACTACTACCTATCTATTAACTAAGGCCTCTGTCGAATTAAGGTATGAGCTAAGCGGTATAAGGCTAGAAACTCTCTAAACTAAACTACAAGCACTACACAAACGGCCTGTAATACTCCGGCATGATCTGTAACTCCTACGGCACTAGCCATATAGCCCGCCGTTAATTCAGCAGCTAGTCCTACTGCGGGTCTAGCGTATACTTAGCCTATGTATAACGACCCCCGTAAACAGGCCCTCAGTAATTAAGGAGCTTGCTTCTTATACGGCCAGAAAGACCACTTTATAAAGGATTACTAGATAAAGGCAAAAACAGGCAAGGTTTTGTTAATTTAGGAGGATGGCATAGAGCCAGAAAAAAAGGAACTTTAGAGAATGACTCCTTTCTAGGGTTAAAAGGAATTAATATGTCACATATTAATCTGAGTTGGCTAGTTAGTAAAAGAAGCTGCACTATCCCTTATACTTTATTTTATAATGGATATTAAGTTTTAACCTCCGCTTTAGCTAACTCTGGAGTAAATGCCTTTACCTTAATAGATACCTAGTGCGTGTAACGGGACTAGCCTAGTTACAGTAGGAATGTCTCGGTAAAACACTTAACAAGATAAACTTGACGCTTTGACCGAATTCTGCCGAATTCTGCCAGCTTGATCGACTTCTGCCAAGTTCTGCCAGATCAATCGAATTCTACCGAAGTCCGTCCGCGTGCGCATGTGTGTACGTATCGACCAAGACCCCTGACTATTTAATTACAAGATTCTCTGGTTATTCCCTTCTTTTCTTTACGCAACGTCTTGTTCTCTTAAAAAGCTATATACCCTTAGATTTAGATAGAATTTATATTGTTCCTTTAAATCTTCCCCGAAGCCTCTTCGCGCCCTAATATTACATTGCGTCAAAAATAACCACTATCGAAATGGCAAACGAACCCGAATCCTCTTTGATAACTATAAGTATTATATCCCTAATCAGGGAACAGTTAACTATAATACAACAGTCCTTTACAGATGCCTTAGCTCAGCAGCGGGCTGCACTAGAAGCCCAGCATTAGTGATTAATGGAAGCACTCCGCAAAGAACTCTATAACGTCCAAGCATTTACGTTAGAGACCCCGACACTGCCTGTAAACAAAATTAACATAACTGTATCTAAACCTGGCCCGTTAAATACAAACCCTAAACTAGTAATAGTAGCTTAACCCGTACCTGTAACAAACCCAGTACCTGCCGCAAAATTAGAAAAGCTTCCTAACCCTCTAATATTTAATGGAAATTGAAATAACCTACGTCCCTTTGTAACCAAGCTCCATCTTAAACTTTTAATAAACTATAACTGATACCCTACCGAAGCTAGCAAGGTTAGCTATAGAATGTCTTATTTAAGCAAAGATGCTGCACGAACCATGGACCTATTCTTCCATAATAGCACCTTTGTTAATTTTAAAACCTTTATCTCTCTGCTAGAATGAATATATGATAACGCTAGCCGCGAACACACCGCTATTACCAAACTTAAAAACCTATAATAACGGAACCGAGACTTTACAAGCTTCTTTTTGGAATTTTTAGGCCTTATTGGCGAACTGGATTGGAATAAAGCCGCTAGAGTTGCTGCTCTTTAATAAGCTATTTTGGATAAAATCAGAGCACAGTTAGTAGGTAGGGAACTGCCAAAGGACCTACCCGAATTTGCTATAATATATTAATGAATTAATAAGAACCTTTAATATAACAAATAGACTCGTTCTCTGAAGCCAACCATACCTTATGTTTAAAGCTTTACGAAACTGATATATACCCTAAAGCGCGACCCTTCTCCGAAACCTACGCACGACCCTATGGACCTTGACGCCACTCGATCCTATGTACCCTTAGGAACCGACGAACGAAGAACTCGAGCCGCAAATGGAGAATGCTTCGGATGTGGTAGAAAAGGATATATCTAAAGGAATTGCTAAACTTACCCTTTTGAAAAAGTCCGCCGTAGTTCCTCCTGGTTTTCGAATCGCACCCGCTTCTCAAATTATACTTATTCTTTAAGCCGTACTTACTCCTTAACTTGTACTCGTTCCACAAATCATACCTAGTTATCACAAAGCATCTTACCCTTGGCTAACTTGGAAAACGAATCATCCTAGAACTAAGTCGCGCCTTAGAATAAGAAGTGGAAGAGCATAAATATCTAGGCTCTTCTAGCGCTAATATATAACATAACTCCCTTGATATACTTGGCAAAATTTAAACACTTAGAAAATAGAAGGAGGTATAAATCCTTATAGACAGCGGAGCTACTAGTATAGGCTTTATTAATACGAACTACGCGAAAACCTAACGCCTAAATTTAAAGAAACTTAATAAGCCCTAAGGCCTACAAGGCTTTAACAGCAAACCCTTAATATATAGCGAATTGACACACTACGCTCTTATAAAAATGTGGATAGGCGAACACCTTAAATACGTTTCCCTATTCATAATACCCCTAAAGCAATATAAGATAATACTTGGACATAGATAGCTAAAACGACATAACCCTTTAATTAGCTGGGTTAAAGAAACACTAAAGTTCCATATAACCTACTGCCAAAGTCATTGCTTAAAAACCCATTTGCCCTATAAATATGCACACAACTATTCGAATTTAAAATGATATAAATTACCCTTGCCACAAACCTTGAACCAATACGATAAAGCTATAACTGCCGATTACAGTAAAGAATGTAAAGATGTTATGTTAAAACCTCTTAAAATTTGTATAATATAGGCCGCACCCTTTATCTTATTAGCAAAAAGACGAGATCACGAAATCTTTACTGTAACCATGGAAGATATTAAGAAAGCACTAGAACCGAAACAGTGTATTAATCCTCAACCTCTTATACCCAAAGAGTACCATAATCTAATTAACGAGTTTAAAAAACGATTTGCAGACCAACTAGCCCCGCACTAAGATAAGTACGATTTTAAGATAGAACTTAAGCCTGGTATAACACCAAAGTTCGGTCCGCTATACGGTATATTACGAGAAGAACTGCTTGTAATGCAATAATACCTCAACAAGCATCTAGAAAAAGGATTTATTCGCCCTAATTAATCTCCATTTGCCTTACCCATACTATTCATTAAAAAGCTAGGAGGAGGCTTAAGATTTTATATTAATTATTAAGCTCTAAACGCAATCACAATTCAAAACCAATATCCGATTCCCCTAATTCAAGAAACGCTTAACTATTTAGCGAAGGCACGGTACTTCACGAAGCTTGACATAGTTGCTGCCTTTAATAAAATCCGTATACGTGAAGGAGATAAGAAGTACACAGCTTTTTATATATAATGGGGACTCTTTAAATACCTAGTAATACCGTTCGGCGTAAAAAACGGTCCCAGTATATTTCAGCAATACATTAACAATACGCTTTGTGAATTCCTTAATGTATTCGTTACCGCGTATATTAACAATATCTTAATCTACTCGTCCTTACTTTCTAAACATCGGAAATATGTTAGAATGGTTCTTAAACGCCTATAAAATGCGGGCTTATAATGCGATATTAAGAAATACAAGTTCCACGCGTCTAAGGTTATGTATTTAGGCTTAATTATATCCCGCAACGGAATTAAAATGGACCCTAAGAAAGTCGCCGCGATTATAAACTAGGGAAGCCCTAGCAATATATAAGACGTTTAAGGATTTCTAGGATTTGCAAACTTTTATTGTTGATTTATTAACCACTTCTCGGAAATTGCCTAGCCATTAGTAAACCTAACAAGAAAGAACGTGAAATTTAAATGGACCACTAAATGTAAACAAGCTTTTAATGACCTAAAGCATCGTTTTATAACTGCTTTGATTCTCGCCCACTTTAACCCTAACCTTAAATGCATTGTCGAAACAGATTCGTCTGATTATGCACTAGGAGGAGTGTTATTGCAATACAATAAGAACGGCGAGCTATGTCTAGTAGCCTTTCTCTCTTGGAAACTCGCCCCTGCTGAATCGAACTACAAGATATACAATAAGGAACTACTTGCAATGGTTAGATGCTTTGAACAATGGCGTCCCAAGCTTAAAGGATTGTTGTTCCTAATACGCGTATTAACGGACCATAAGAACCTGCAGTACTTTATAACTATAAAACAATTAACGCAGTGCCAAATTCGTTGGGCCGAATACCTCTTACGATTTAACTTTAAGATTACGTACTAACTAGGCAAACTTAATCAGAAGCCTAATATATTAATATAATAATTATAGGACCTACCTGCGAACGCTTTGGATAAACGGATTATAAATTAATTATAGATCTTACTGCCCCCTAAATGTTTTAAAAAGCTATATCCTATATTCCTAGATGCGGAACTCGATAGAAATAAATTAGAAGTTAATAAATGGGAAATGGAAATTAATAAGCTAATGGAATACAAATATAAGAACAATATATGGATAATAGATATAATAAAAGCAATTTAAACAGGAAAATAACAGCATAAGGATATTACATTTACTAAATGCGAAATTCAAAACGATCGATTGTACTATTAATAGAAGATAGTAGTTCCGAATTCCGAACCTTTATAATTTAAAATACTCAATTTTATACACGGCTCCCCTATAGCAGGGCATCCTAGCCGTGCAAAGACCTATGAGATTGTTTAACAAGTATACTACTAGCCTATAATACACGACTACGTACAAAAATACGTTTAAGCATGCAGGATGTACGTGCGTGGAAAGACCTCTTATGTGAAGAAGCAAGGAGTACTTTAACCGCTACCAATTCCGATATAAAGATGGCGCGACATCTCGATTGACTTTGTAGTCGACTTGCCTAGCAGTAATAGGTTCACGAATATTATAGTAGTCGTTGACCGCCTTATAAAAATGCGATATATGATTCCCATGGACTTAATTAATGCAATATTAGTAGCCGAATGTTTTATTAAGCATATCTTTAAGCTATACGGACTTCCTGACTTAATAATATCTAACTGTGGAAGCTAGTTCGTTTCAGACTTCTAGTAAGCTCTATATAAACAATTAAGCATTTAAACATAACTCTTGACTACGTTTTATCTGGAGATAAATAGTTAAACTGAAATTATAAACGCGATTATGGAATAATACCTATAAATATACTACTCCTACCTGCAAGATAACTGGGAAAAATGGCTGCCTTTAGCTAAGTTTACCGCGAATAATACGATAAACGTATTAATAGGCATAACGCCGTTTTACGCGACCTACGGACAAAACCCTTGACTTGGATTTAAACCACGACCCAAAATCAACACAATAGGACCCATGATTAAACGGATCCAGTTAATTAACGCGCATAACTTCGCTAATTAAATGAAGCAGTTAACGGAACTGTTATAAAGTGAATTAACGTACGCTTAAATGGTATAGGAATAGCATGCAAATAAAGGACGAGCTCCCGTATGGGACTTTAAGGAAGGTAACATGGCTTACCTAAATACACGAAATATACGGACTTAACGGCCCTTGAAGAAACTTAATTGGAAGTTTATAGGGCTATACCAAATTAAGAAGAAACTAAGCCTATACGCCTATAAGCTTAAACTGCTAACTAAGATGAAAATACACCTGACGTTTTACGTAAGCTTATTGCAACCTTTAAAAGATAATCCTATGACTTATAAAGTACCACCGCCACCTCCTATAATTGTTAATAATGGTAACGGTTCTTACTTTACTGACTTAATTAACGATATATAATGGAAACCATAATCTAAACGATTTAAACTTCTTATTAAGTGGGAAGGATATAAAACACGAACCTAGGAAACCTATAATTAGATTAAGGCCGACGCGCCTTCCCTAATAAAAGAATTCTATAAGGACTATCCTTTGCGGCCTTCTCTAGCTGGATGGACACGATATAAAGGCAAATAACTACCACCTAACACGAATACACGAAACTTGAATTTGAAAAGAACTTAAAATAAGTTATAACGTTTATAACGCGATTACATAACACGCAAGATATTAAGGAACTTTAACCAGCGGTTAAAGTTATCTAATTAGTTAGATCTGCCTTGCTAAGACCGCTACCTAACGCGAAAATACAACACGCGATAAAAAAAAAAATTATAAATTCTCAACCAAATTGAATTATTTTGAACCTTCGGCCAAAGGGGGGGTACTGTAACGGGACTAGCCTAGTTACAGTAGGAATATCTCGGTAAAACACTCAACAAGATAAACTTGACGCTTTGACTGAATTCTGCCGAATTCTGCTAGCTTGATTGACTTTTGCCAAGTTCTGCCAGATCAATTGAATTCTACCGAAGTCCGTCCGCGTGCGTACGTGCGCACGCATCGACCAAGACCCCTAACTATTTAATTATAAGATTCTCTGGTTATTCCCTTCTCTTCTTTACGCAACGTCTTGTTCTCTTAAAAAGCTATATACCCTTAGATTTAGATAGAATTTATATTATTCCTTCAAATCTTCCCCGAAGCCTTTTCGCGCCCTAACAGTGCGCCGTAAAGCTAGCTGAATTTTTAAATGCACCTTTTAAAGAACTACCTAAACCAGTCCCTATTCGCGGGTATAATGGACGGATAGGACTACTTATTATAACTATCTTACGGATCTACCTCCGTGTTAATAGACAAAGGTAGTATAATATCCCCTTTCTTATTACAGACCTAGGAAGCCACAATATAATCTTAGGAAGAAAATGGCTAGCCTATTTGGGCTTACAGCTTAATATATAGAGTAGACGGCTTATCTGGCCCAAATTCCTACCCCTAACCCCTTCCTTTATAAAAGAAATTAGTATTATAATAGAGAACCTTATACGGCCCTAGATTAATACTATTTACTAGGCTAATACTATGCGTAGGGACTAGGCCTTTGAGAAAGATGTACAGCTTAATCCGCAACGGATTTGTATACTATGCCGCCCCTAGACTACCTATGTTACGCTACCCGCACCAAAGATCTAGGAAATTAGTAGTGACCTAGCTAAGTCCCCTACGGAGAACTTAGGCCCTACATAGCTATAAAGAAAGGCTAGGAATACCGGACGCTATACTAAACTAATAAACTAGAAGGACAACTTATAAAAAATAAAACGTAAGCTAAGGAAGACTATAAACCCTATGCTATAAAATACGGCCCGATAAAAGTCCGTAAAGAAACCTATAGACCTTCCCCTAGTTAATATCTGCTATATTAGCGCCGTAGGATTTTACTAGAACTTGGTCCAACCTAATACTGTTACCTTTACCACTAGCTTATATAAAATTAATTAAATAATTAAGGAAAAGGAAAGCGAGCTTAGCGGATAGGAAAGTGAGCTTATAGATAAGGAGCTGGTAGAATAGAAACTGCCCTATTAACACTAGAAATTTAAGGACGTATTCTCTAAGGTAGCGTCCAATATACTCCCACCTTACCAACTATACGACTATAAGATTAAGATTGAGCCAGACAAGGAAGACACCCTTAGTTATAGCCCCCTTTGTTAGTAGTCTACTGCTGAATTATAGGCTATAAAGTAGTACCTTATTGATAATCTAAATAAGGGCTTTATTAAGCCTAGTTAAGCCCCTTTTAACTCGCCTATTCTCTTTACTAAAAAGCTGAATAGAGGACTTTGTTTCTGCATTAACTACTATAAACTTAATAATATAACCCGCAAGGACCGCTATCTACTACCCTTACTTAAGGAGACTTTAGCCTAAATAAGTAGAGCTAAGATCTTTACTAAGCTTAATATCCGTTAGGCTTTTTACCAAATTAAAATAGACCCTAGATTAGAAGATCTTATTATATTTTAGACCCGTTACGGAATATATAAATGTAAAGTACTTTCTTTTGGACTGACTAACGGACCGGCTACGTACTAGCGGTATATAAACGATGTACTCTTTAACTACCTTAACGACTTCTATACGGCTTACCTAGATAATATTATAATTTACTCTAAGAACGAGCTAGAATACAAGGAGTACATCTATAAAGTCCTATAGCGGCTCCGCGAGGCTGGCCTCTAGGCCAATATTAAAAAGTTAGAATTTAGTGTTAAGCATATAAAGTACCTAGGTTTTATTATTAGTATAAACGGAGTTAAGGCTAACTTAGAGAAAACGGCCGTAATTAACCAGTAGGTACCCCTACGGACTATAAAGGGGGTATAATTATTTTTAGGCTTCTATAACTTCTACTAATGCTTTATTAAAAACTACAGTAGGATTACCCGGCCTCTTAACCGTCTTACTAGGAAAGACCAGCCCTTCTATTTAATGCTATATGTACGTAGGCCTTTAATAAGCTTAAAAAACGGCTAGTATCGGCTCCCCTACTGGCCCACTTTAACCTAGAACGGCCCTTAATGCTAGAAACTGATGCCTTAGACGGCGCGATGGCCGGTATTTTTTCCCAAAAGCAACTAGACAGAGAATGGCACCCTATTGCATACTATTTAAAGACTATAATAAATGCCGAGCTGAACTATCACATCTATAATAAAGAAATGCTGGCTATTATCTCTAGCTTTTAGCACTGGCGTATATAGCTAGAGGGGACCCCTAAGCCTATTAAGGTAGTTTCGGATTATAAGGCCTTAGAATACTTTATAATAACTAAGGCCCTTATAGCCTAGTAGGTACGCTAAGTGGATATCCTATTTTAGTTTAACTTCTTAATTATATATAGACTAGGCGCTACAAACCGTGCGGATGCCCTTATAAGGTATAAATAAGACCTAGGTAACTAGACGGCTGTGAAGATCTTATTATAGACCTAGATACTACTATGACTAGAGCACCTTAACCCCTAGATATAGGCAGAACTAAGTACAGACTTCTTAGGCGCCGAGATATATCCTATTAACCCTTTAGGACTTAACTTAATTAATAAATTGCTATAGATAAACCGTACGGCCCCTTCTCTACAGAAGTACCGTAAAAAGGCAAAGAATGTTACTAGCCTATGGTCCCTTAAAAATAGATTACTTAAGCATTAGAAATGGCTAGTAGTAGTAGAGAAATAGAACTTATGGACTTAACTTATTACCAAAGCACATACCTAGGTCTCTACAGCCTACCCTAGAAAAAATAAGACCCGTAGGATTATTAGCGACCGCTACTACTGGCCCGAAATGGTTACGGATATTAACCGCTATATACGGAACTGTGACGACTGCCGTAGGTCTACAATTCCATAAGATAAGACCCTAGGGCTATTAAAACCACTCCTAATACTAGAACGCCCTTAGTAGTATATCTCTATAGACTTCCACAAGCTACCTACAGACCGTGATGGATATAATATGGTTATAATTCTAGTTAATTGCTTTAATAAGCGCCTATTTTTAATCCCCTATTATAAGGATATTGATACTAAAGAGGTGGCCTAACTATATATCTATTATGTCTACCGAATTTACGGACTACTAGATACTATTATATCTAATTAAGGGCCGCAGTTTATATTAGCCTTCTAAAATAAGTTTACCCAGATCCTAGGTATTAGGTTAAAGCTTTCTACAGCATACTACCCCTAGATAGACGGTTAAACGGAGATTATAAATTAATATTTAGACTAGAGACTCTGGCCCTTTGTTAACTACTTCTAGGATAACTAGGGCGAACTACTACCCCTAATAGACTACGCCCAGGCGACCCTACCCTATAACTCTATGGGATTTGCATCTATTTAGCTAGAAATGGGATATTTACCCTATACTAGCTTTAACTAGAATAGACCAGAAGGCCTACAGACTATACGCGAAAAACTATCTTATAAGGAAGCCTAGCAATACGCTAAATGCTTAGAAGAAGCCTAGGCGGTAGCCTATATAAATCTAGAAAAGGCCCAGAGATTAATGGAATAGTAGGTAAATAAGCACAGGCGTAAGCCTGACTTCACTGTAGGTGATAAGGTCTGGGTTATAACAAAGAACTAGAAGACGGAACGGCCTAGCTATAAGCTGGACTATAAAATAGCAGGACTGTATAAGATCCTTAATAAAGAAGGTAACTTGTATAAGGTTAAGCTCCTAGACTTAATTAAAGTCTACTCTATTTTTTTACTAGATAAGCTACGGAAAGCTATAAATAACCTACTACCTAGACAAAAGAATAAGCCTCTACTATTGATTTAAGTTAATAGCGATGACAAATAGGAAGTTAATAAAATACTAGCCTGTAAACTAGTATAAGGAACGCTAAAATACCGTATCTAATAGAAAGGTTATGATCTAGACCTAACCTAGTACCCTGCCTGGAACTTTATAGGTTGCCCCTAAAAGCTTAAAGAATTCCATAACTAATACCCTAATGAGCCAGGACCCCCGAAGTATCTAGACAAGTGGATGGGGTGCTAGTATAGCGAAGATAATAAGCTACCTGTTAAGCATAAAGATAAGAATACCCCATGAATATAATATGGATATATAAAGCCTGAGTGCAGGCTTTTTCGGAGGGGGGGGTAATGTTACGGCGCTGGTGGAAAATGGTGGATTATGGTAGACGCAGAGTCACGTGAGCTTACGTGACTTGAGGATTGTATAAGACTTTGAGCGGCGCTGCCCTTCTTCTCCTTTCCTTTCTCTAGCTTTGGATCCTCGTTTATAGACTACCAATTGTACAGGCTTGCGCGTCCCTCTTGCCGTACTCGTGCCTCGATTGACTGAGTCGCTAACAAGCTCAATAGTTCGATTAATATGGCACTTAAGATTAGAAGATATAGTAGCAAGGATTAACTATGGGAAATTTACAGTCGCTAGCTACTATAAATAAAATAGGTGGCTGGGTTAAAGTTCTAATAAAAATATTTATTAAAACTTCCAATATTTGCCAAGAATTAAATCTGACGAAAGGTCCTACTAACTATATACTACTAGTACGCGACGATTGCCTCGACTTAAGCTATATTACCTTTTGTTAGAACACCTTCCGTCAGGTTATTAAAACCTCTCTATTATATGGAAAAGGAGTTAGTATACGTTATAATCGCGGCTCCGTTTAGTTACTAACCTTTTTCTTATACTTAGTGTACAAAATTAAATATACAATTATCCTATAATGTTTGATTTATCTTTAACGCTAAATATACGTATCTTATTATTCTTTATAACTATTTGGTTTCTTATTGTTGGTATGCTTTAACAATGTGCAGAATACATATATCACAATGATATGTACTATGCGGTGTTGTAGATGGATATTATCTTTCAATACAAAGAAGGGTAAGGAACTTAAGGTTCCTTACCACGCTAGTGCCGCGGTGACACGTGACGGCAACTTGCCTCCTATTGCAATGCAATATATTCTAGCTATACTGGGAGTACTTTAGAAAATGCGGAGGACTAGTATCCTATAACTATGCAGTTCGAAAATCCATATATACACTTCTCTTTCTTTTCTTCCTTCCTTCCTTCCTTACCCTATGCCTTTATATTAGTGCTATTGTTAGTAGCATGTTCTACCCATTCTACTGTCTTTAACTTGATTCGGTTTGTGTTAATAAGTCACTTAAGAGCTAATAACAGTTTACTTTTAGTTATAGCGTCTGTAGGGTTACTGTCACAGTGCTATAATGCTAATAGGCTGAATAACTACATTGTGGTATAAAGAGGAGAAGGAGGTAAAAGGGGGTATCGTACACAAATAGTAGGGGCAGCCGCCAAGGCGCTAGTGGTGGGCTAGCCAACAGTAGGAAACAGTACGAGACAGTACGCGTCAGGACTGTGCCGTGACAGTACTCCCCTCCCTAGAAGGTTTGGTCCCTAAACCGAACAAGTAACCTATTTTCGCTGCAAAGATGTCACTTCTGCTCACCGCCCTTGACCGAGCCAATAGCGATTTTCTATGCCGGGCATGGAAAATCTTGATTGGTCAGCTTAACGAATAAAATTAGTAGAACTCTACACCGCCACCATATGGCGCTTCTTGGCAAAAAACCGACTAATTAGACAACTTTGACCGGCGGTTGAAGTTCTATAAGATCTCAACCACTACAAATTACCTTTGTGGTCGGCCACGGCCTTGGCGTAACTCTCCCTTATCTTGTGCCCAGTCTGGGGGTCCTAGCTTCTTAGGGTGTTGTTTATAAAACCTTAGTAGTGCGCGCTCGCACCCTTTTAGGGATTTCTTGGGTTCCCAGGTTTTCTTATTGTGGTATTTCCATTTGATACAGTATATTAAGCTATGCTCGTCTATTTGTTTATTATATATATTAAGGATCTTTTTAAATTCCTACTTGTCTGTAATATTGCCGTCGTTATCCCTTTTAGCTATCCTACCTGTGACATTACGACGTTCCTTTTTATTAATGCGTGCTTGACTAGAGATCTCTTTAGGGAACTAGAGGCGGACTTTTAAAGTGTGGAAAGACTTATTAACACAGATGTGGTCTGGGAGGTTAACTATAACTACTCCTCTATAGGCAGCTAGGACGGGTCAGGGTCCGTCCTAGTTATTGTCCTACTTCCTCTTAGGCCGGTTGGTCTTTATATTTTTAAGGCTAACTATAACCATGTTATCCTTTTTAAATATTATACCTTCGTCTCGTTTTATATTAGCGTTGTCTTTATATTGTCGCTGGGAGATACGAGCTAGGGCTTTAAGCTAGGTTAAGATGCGCTTAAAGCGGTTGGTAATAGTATTAGCTTACAGGTACTTCTTCTTTGCATATATAGATAGGGCTGATGGCTAGGGGCCTACTGGTTCGACGCCTAGACGTAGGTTATAGCTATAGTTGGTAAAGAATGGTGAGATTTCCGTGGTCTTATTAACCTGGTTATTTGTGGTAAACTTGGTAAGGGGGAGCCAATCTACCTAGTTATCTTAGGTAAAGCTTATAAAGGCGCGTAGGTACTTATTTATTGCTGTATTAACAATCTCAGTTTAACTATCCATTTTAGGGTGCTATGCGGAGCTGGGGCTTAGGGTTACCTTTAGGCGCTAGTTTAGGCGACGCCAGAAGTTAGAAACGAATAAAGAGCCTCTATTGGAAACAATGGTATTTAGAGCGCCGTGTAACTTATAGACAGTGTAGATGAATGCTTTAATAAGCTTCTTAGTATCTAGGCTAGTAATAGGAATAAAGTGTCTTATCTTTATTAGGCGGTTAACAACGACAAAGATATGTTTGTATGTTTTGCCGTTACAAAGGCACTTAGGCAGGTCGATGATGTGGTTAATGGAGATATTAGTCTATAGGCGGACTGGTAGTTCTAGTGGTTTTAGGAAACCGGGTAGTGCTAAGCGTGGGGTCTTTATGCGGAAGCAGAGAGCGCAGTCTTTTATAAAGGTAGCCGTGAACTATGAAATACCTGGCCACTAATATGTTTGATTAAGGAGGTCTAGTGTCTTAACGTGGCCTAGGTAACCCGTAGGGCCCGAACTGTACGTGTAGTGTACAACTTCTAGTTAGAGTTTATGTGAATTAGGGACAAATACTTAATTTCTGTAGTAGATTAGGCCGTCAACAATTAAATATTTGGATTTATTATAGCGGAGCAGCTTCCTAATCTGCTTGGGCTAATGGCGTGCTTTACGGTCTTCCCGTTCGCGTAGTGCAGCTAATATATTCCTAGCGAGTTCGTTCTCTTTATAGGCATTCTTAATAAGCTCCTTAAGGGGTTTTTTCTTAGGCTCCGGGTCTATTACTGCGATAAAGTCTTCAATGCTCTGGTCTTAGGATTCGCTCAGTAGTTCTTCTAGGATGGTAGGGTTAACTTTCTTTGGTAGTAAGACAACGCGGTCTTAGTGTTGTAGATGTTTATTATTAGCATTAGCAGGTGTAACGCCTAGAAGGCGGCTAAGAGCATCTGGGATTATAGCTTTAGTGCTGGGCCTATAGGTAATAACAAAGTTAAATTAGGAAAGAAACTTAGCCCAGCGGACTTGGCGCTAGTTTAGTTGTTTTGTTGTTATAAAGGTCTGGAGGTTCTTATGGTCCGTAATAATTTTAAACGGCTGCTTAGTTCCTTGTAGTTTGGGACGCCATTCTTCTAGCGCCTTAACGATTGCCAGGAGCTCCTTATTGTATATTTTATAGTTGCATTTAGGGGCTGAGTGCTTAGTAGAGAAGAATGTAACTGGCTTAAGCTTGTTACTTTTGTTGGCTTGATAGAGCACTCCACCTGAAGCCTAGTTTAAGGCGTCTGTCTCTACCACAGTCTTCTTTATGTAGTTGTAATACGCTAGGACCGGCGCTTTAGTGAACGCTGTTTTTAGGGTCTGGAATGCCTGTGCTTGATTGGGGCCCTATAACTAGCTAATGCTCTTTTTCAGTAGCCTGGTCATGGGCTTAACTACCTTGGAATAGCCTTGAATAAATCGTTAGTAGAAGTTCGCGAAGCTAAGAAATTGCTATAGTTCCTTGACTGACGCCGGGTCCTTCCATTTCTGTAAGGCCTGCACCTTCTTAGGGTCTATGGTTATGCCGTTAGTCGAGATAATTAAGCTAAGGTATTTTGTTTTGGTAGCATAAAACTTAAACTTATTAATGTTAATCTGGAGTCCAGCATTACCAAGTCTCTAGATAATTTCATTTACGTATTTTATGTGCTCGGCGCGTGTTTTTAAGAAGATAAGGATATTATTAAGATACGCAGTGCAGTAGTCGTTGAGGGCGTTGTGTAAAACATAGTTAATATAGTTTTGGAACGTAGCGGGCGTGTTATAGAGATCAAACGGTGTAACTAGCATCTTATAGAGTCCAAACCGGGTGATAAATGCTGTAAGCTATTTATAGCCTTCCGCAATCCGGATCTGGTTAAACGCAGCAATCACGTTAAGCTTAGTAAAGTACTTAGCACCGTAGAGTACGTTAAATGTCTTGCGGACTAGTGGCAGTGGGTATCGGTTCTTAATAGTAACTGTGTTTAGGCCTTAGTAGTTATGGCAGATTCGTATACCGCCGCCAGGTTTCGCTGCAAGGAGGAGTGGTATAGCGGCTGGTGAGGTCGATTTGTGGATAAAACCCTTATCTAGCATCTCGTCAATTCACTTCTTTACATAGCTGAGTTCAGCGGGTAAGAGTGGTCTGTTTTTATAGTATGGGGCCTACTTTCCTGGTATAATCTCAATTTTGTGGTCCTATGGTTGGTAAGGGGGCAGCTTATCTATGTTCTTAGAGAGGAAGTGTTTAATATATTTATAAAACTCTTTTAATAAGCATTGCAAAATATCCTTATAGGTTAATCCTGGTTTGCCTTTTAGGAATTTCTTAATATTAGTGTTAACTATCTTCTGGCGTAGAAACTCAGACTTGGTTTTTAGGTTTATCTTAAGGAAGTTATAGAAATAAAAGGGTAGCGCTTTACAGGCTTTCTCTATTGTATAGTTACCTTCTATTAGCCAGCGGAAAGACCTTTTTAATAGGTTCGGTACTTCTATTAGGCCTATAGGTAGCTCCTTAAGCAGCTATCAGTGTTCTTCTTGTTTAACCAGTTCTACTAGCTCCGCTATATGGATCCTCATCACCTTTACGCCTTTTTGTTTACAGAACTGGGTAAAATTAACGGCATAAGTGCATTTAATGTCGTCCAGGTTAAGGCGTGTCTGGTTCTCCAGTGCTACGGCTAGGCTAGCACGGCTTGGTTGGCCTAGGGGGGCGGAAACAAGGCGGCGGCCTTACACGGTACGCGCGGGAGATAGGTGTGAGGTTGGGCGTTATAGGGGGAGGTCTTAATTGCTCTAGTTTCGGTCTTAGCTATAACACCCTTGGCTGTTATACGTGCGGTTATATATGCGTACGGTAAATAACTTAAAGTTAGGTGTTTTATTGGCTGACCTGGGTTAAGCGGGTGTATATAGGGGACTTATAGTTCTAGCGGTGTTTGTTTTTTTGGGAATAGGGCGGTAGTCCAGTCTTCCAGAATCTCTGTTTTATTTACTACGTATATTAGCTTACTAGTATTAGGCACCTCTTCTACTGTTAGCTGATGGTATCTAAGCGTTGGCTGTGCAAAGCGTCTGTATGGTGTTACTTAGTCATAGTCAGGAATATACCATAGGAGATAGTTGTAGGCATAGTAATTGGAGTTGAATTTGAGCTCTAGAGTAGGGAAGTCTGGTTTTAGGTTATGCTTTTTAAGCTAGGGCATTCCAAGAATTACTAGTGTTAAGGGTAATAACTTCGTGATATAGAAGAGTATGGATTTTGTATAGTGGCCGATTGTCATTCTTGCTATAAAGTAGTGGGTAATAAAGCTAGATGGGAGTCTATTAGCAAGGTGGAGTGGTTTTAGAACTAGGAGTCTTTTTGTTATAATATTGTGCTTTTTTATAAGCGAGTCTTCGTCTGCAAACGCTAGTGCTGTACTACTACTATTAATGAGGCTTACTGTTTTAATAAAAACTTGTGGGAGTGGGTTGCGTAGTAAGGAGAGGTAGGTCTAAATAAGGATGGCATTCCTATTATTGTTTGCTATTCTAAGGTTAAGTAGCAGCTGACTTAGAATAAGATCTAACTAATCTAGTAGCATAGATCTAATTTTTTTGTCCTCCTCCCCATATAGTTCTAACCCTTGGAGGCGACTTAGTCCAAGGGTTAATCTTTTAATAACTGGATCGTGGGGCTTGGTTGGTGGCTATAGTCTTGGCTGGTGTATCCTAACGTATCGGTCTCCGACGGTGTATATGTGCTAGGGGGTACTTCGCCGAGGACATGGCCGGTCTCACAGTTAGTAGCGGCATGGAGCACTTGTCCGTAGTTTATATACGGGACCATCGGCTGGGGCTGTATTGGGGAAGGGAATTGTGGGGGCGGGTCTTTGTGTCTAAACCCACGTCCCTATCCGTGGTTGTCGTTTCGGTTACTAATCCCTCTGCTGAAGAATCCGCTGCGGCTAGAAAGGGGTTGGCGCGGTAGCATTAGAAGGGGATTTAGGTTTGTTTTAGGGTTATAAGCATCTTTTTAGTGGCCAGGTTGACTATATGCTAGGCAAAGTCTGTTATCTATATGATGTCTTTGGACGTCGTTAGGGAGGCTACTACTACCGCCGCTAAATTTAACGGCGTTAAGGTCTATTGGGTTATTCTGTGGTGCTAGTGCTGAGGTGTTGTTATTAGGCAGTATAGGTCAATAGCCGCCAGCAGTACTTAGCTTAGCGGTATTTAGCTTAGTGTGGTGGGCGTAGTTCTGTAGGTTATAAGCAAATACGTCCATTTGCTCACTCCAGCCCTTATAGTCAGCATCGTTGATTTTACGGCTAAGGGTAAGGGCTAAGTCCTTTATCTTAGACGAAATATTCTTCTTAAGTAGATCCACCTTTTGTTCCTTAGTCTTGTTTGCTTTTATTATTAACTTGTTAAGCTCTACTTTCTAGGACCAGTAATTGCGCTCGCCTTAGTTTAAGGTGTCTAATTTATTCTTAGCCGCTTGGGTTATATCCATGGTCTTATAGTGCTTCTTTATATACGCAAACATAGACTCTCGGTTAGAGAAGGCCTATTTGCTTGGGTTGTTTGGGTATATACGTAGCATATTAAGGCCATACTTAATATAGTTATAAGCCTTATCTATCAGCATATCTGATATATAGAGGACTTCATCCATTAGGGTCTCAAAGCACTTTACATCTCTATAGAAAACGCCTTAGATCTTTGTTTCCTATATTTTAAATTTTTCTTGCTTTTTAGTTGGCGATCCCTTGCTATTAAATAGGGTAGGGTCTTTTGCTTTACACTTTTTTCTACAGGGCTTAGCTAGGGGAGGAGAGCTAGTAGCGGTGTTCTTATCAGCAATAGTTTGGGTAAGTGTAGTAATCTGAGAGCTTAGGCTTTGTATAGTCTCAGTATATGCCGAAGCTTGCTGTTTGTATTGCTTTACACATAGTTTAAGTGTCTTAAGGGAGTTAATTCTGTGTTGAGCTTCTTTAAGTTGGGACTTTACAGTCCGGCCTTTATTGTAGACTGTTTAGAGACCGCTCTCAACGCTAGTTAAAAGGGTTGTATATATAGAGAGGTGCTAAAATGTTCCTGCCATATTAAGGTCCTTGGGGTACTCCGGACCACTCCTAATTACCTAGGCAATGTTGGTGTAGGAGGTATTAAAGAGGCGGGCGAGCGCTTTGCGTGTGTTCGCTAATGGGGTATTCTGGTTACCCATTTCGGGAGATCTAGGTAGGGTAATTGAAATCTGTAAGGCTGGCTATAATGTTAAGATTGTTTAGGACAATACTGAGATTGTTTAGGACTGTACTGAGATTGTCTGGGACTGTGGTACGGTAGTGTCGGTCGCGCCGGGTCGCGATTATACTGGGAAAATAGAGATAGTGGACTGGGGAGAATAAAGATCGCGACGGGGCGCAAGAGGAGATACCACAAACTGTCACAGTGCTGTAATGCTAATAGGCTGAATAACTACATTATGGTATGAAGAGGAGAAGGAGGTAAAAGGGGGTATTATACACAAATAGTAGGGGCAGCCGCCAAGGCGCTAGTGGTGGGCTAGCCAACAGTAGGAAATAGTACGAGACAGTACACGTCAGGACTGTGCCGTGACAGTTACTGTCTCTATTAATCCACTTGACTTTAGCTATTTCGCGTCTTTTATATGACTGACGTAGGCATATAATATTAATTATGAGTCTCTTCTCCTGTATAGTTCCTAGTTTGACGAGGTATTTGTAGATTAACTTTAAATCGGTGCAAAGGATAAGCGGTAGGCTAATGTTAAGTTATAATTCGACTGTGGCCTTAATTGCAGCGCCGATGTCGAAACCATGGGCTATAGCATATAATTTGGAGGCTAGTACGCTTCTAGTGATTCTCTTACACTTAACTAAGGACCAGTAGACAATGTTCGCCTTATTTAATGAGTCTGCTAGTACTAGGATGTATCTAATCTGTAATAAGAGATCCTTATTATTTGTAAATAAGGAATCAGTGAATATAAGTAGTTGTAATGTCTCTATGTTAAGTTTAACAAAGTTTAAACCTCTTATTAGGTTCTTAATTTGCCACTAAATTCTCTTATTAAGTAGTTTTGCGTCTTTCTCGTCAGGGTTAATTACCTGGGCAGCGTAGGATAAATTAAAAAAAGCTTTAGGCTGGTATATGGACGCAATATAAGCTCCTCTTGCTCGTTGGGCGATGTATTAATCCTTAAGTGTGAGTGCTATATAAATAGTGCCTCTAGAACTAGTTGTTGTGATAGCTTCCTTAACATTAATAAGGGTTAAGTTCTGGCATTAGCGCTCCTGCGTAAGCGTAATTATATAATCCTGTTATTGGATAATGCCTCCGTTAAATTTAATTGGGTATTCTAGCGTAAGTTGTTTGCGTTCCTTAGTTAGGAACTTAGCTTTCTTAATCTTCTCCTGTTCTAAAGCTGCAAAGACTAAGTTAGCTAGTAGGAGGGTGTTATTAGTCTATAAACCAACTATTCCGAAATTTGTGGGGTTGTTAAGGTGGAGTAAGTAGGGGTTATAAGTAGATTAGCTTATATTTAGTTCTTTGATATGGTGGTTATAGTAAGTCTTAAACCAATAATTGCCTGCCTTAGGAATGCCGTATAAAGGTCTAACAACCTTTAGAATTGTGCCTTATAAGACTCTAAGTGCCGTATTAAGTTCGAAAGGTGCCCTAATATAGAAGTCTCGATTTAGTCTTGTAGCTGATTATATATAGGCCTATAAAATATCTCGTAAGTAGAGATGTGTGCCATTGTTCTAAGTTATGGCCGTAATATAGAGAATAAGGCGTTGGCTGACTTGTTAGATTATAGGTAATTGGGTTAATACGAGGTCTTTTTCTAAGTTATTGTATGCCTGTATAACTAGTCTTGACTTCTTAAAGGCTTTATTAGAACTAGGGTTCTTGATCTTATTAACGAATCTAAAGTTGAATACTCTGTTGCTTTATGGTATATTTTTAGGGTTGACTAGTTCGAAAACTCCTTTCTTAAGTAATCCCTTGATTTCCTTCTGACGTAATACTATAAACTAATTGGACTTTGTGAGTTGATCATTATCCTCATCTTATAGATATATTAAAATGTTCGCGGTATTAGCTTTAATAGGGTACTTGCGTGGTCTACCTCTTCTACGCTTAACGGGTTGAGGTCCAGGCTCAGTTTAAGGTAGGGGTTTAGGTTTAGTTTGAGGTGGTTCGCTTTTATTATCTTTTAGTTACGTATCCTCTGTAATCTCAGGGTCTACCAGATATGGTTTCACGACCGTACTGCGGAAGTTGGTGGGTCCGTGGGGAAGTTGTATAGTATAGGTCTCATTTTCAATGCTAAGTAGGTTATGCGGACCAGACCAGTAGCTAGGTTGGCCTGTAGGTCCTTCTCTCCATACCAATACGGGTAAGTTAAGTGGTAGGTCATGGATTGCAGTTGTTTTAGGTCTATTGCGCATATTAAGGGCATCTGCCACTTGGCGCTCAGCTCTAAGCTTCTTAACTTCTTCCATAGCCTTTTTAAGAGCTGCTGCTTGTTGTATAACTGTAGGGTTAGGTGCGTCGGATTCTACCATGCGTGGGTAAGCTCCGAATACTAGTAAGGTGGGTATAAGACCGTCAGGGCTGATATCTGGCAGTTCCGCAGTAATGATATAGTATATACGACGGAGGGGGCCATAGTAGCGTTCTACCATTCCAACTAAATTGTGGGCTTCGACAGGTACACTTCTTATAACTGTTCCAAATATTATGGCGTATTGTTTGAATTCCTTGCTTATAAAATTCTTGCCTGTATTATGTGTGATAATATTAGGAGGTCCTAGGTATATGTTAATCCAGCACATTTATAATACATCCCATGTATGCTTGGCGCTGATATTTTGCAGCTATCTGCCAGCTTGAAATCGTGTTCCTTTATTAACGATATATAAAAGGGGTGCGCCATTAATATACATAATATCAACCACGATTGAATAGTTGAAATTAATATTATTATGTAAGGTAAATCTAAATCTACTAGGCAACTTTCCATGTTTTTAACAATAGTGGTAGTAGCGTGTGAGATAATCTAAAGTTTTGCTGTTAATATTATACCCCAAGCGTTTAAGTATTCGTACAAGACGCTCAGCTAAAGGGTAGCCAAAACGGCAATGTAGTCGCTTCAATTCTACGTCAGTGAGGTAGCAGGGGTTTTGTTTAAATGGCTCAGTTAAATAAGTACATAGGGATATGTTCTAAAGTAGGAAAGGGTGGCCAAAGCAATATACGACGGGTACTTCGCTCCAAGGGGTAATTAGCATATTTTTTAGGTTGTTGTAGTACACTTGTAGGTGATCCATGTCTGCTAAGCAAAGCAAAAATAGGGTGTTGACCTTAATAATATAAAACTCGATTATGCTAATTAGGGTAATTACTTTGGCTAATCTAATTAATAAGGTTAATCTAATACCAAACTATATATTAACTATGCCTTGTGTGGTGGTATTAAGCTGTACATCGGTATTGAGTCTCTGGAATGCCAAGAATTGGCTATATCCTGCTATAGATCGTTTAGATGCTTCTATATTAATTATTATACCTATAAACTTGTTTGCAGTATAGCGGGACGTAGATGTGGTTGTATTATAGGTAAAGGGGTCCTGGTCGGTTATAAGAGGTACTATATTATCTATAGTTGTGACCAAATGGCCAAAGGCTTTATTAGCTAGGGTGGCGGCCATAAAAATTGCTTTCTACTGTTCCACTTGGCCAAGGGAGGTATAGTGGTGATTAATATTTAGTTATAAGTTCTTGTCAGTTGCCTTATAACTTATATTAATAGTTAGTGCTTAAAAAGCTTCCTTAAGCTCTTCTTCTAAGTTGGTATCGTTATCCTTGTAATCCATAATATATTGGTTAAGTTATTTCTTGAATTGGTTATTAAATTTGCTAAACCTGTCTCTATTAGTAGTTCTAAACTTGGCTTTGAACTCTTCTTACTCCTCCTTAATATGTCTCTATAAGCAACATCCTTCCCTATTACATACGAAGCAACGTGGTTTCTTTCGGTTGCGGTTATATAGAGGGTTGTTGCGGTTGCTGCGGTTATAGTTATTATCTCTTTTATAGAACCGTTGGTCTGTAAAGAAGGCTTATATCTTCTCCATATGCTCTTTCTCGTATGCTGTAATAGACGATTAAAGTTTATTAATAAGGGCTCTAAGGTTATCTAGTAGGTCAGAGACTATATATCTGCATGCTAGTATTCCCTGGCAAGAAGTAACGATTTTGTTATAAAGGAAGTCTATAGTATATAAGATAGGTCTAAGGCTATGCTATAGTTAATAAAGTCTGTGGATTAATAATTAGAGATATTCGCTTATTAACTTGTCTGTGTTTCCTGCTATTACTATTATAAGTGTAATGGTGTTTTACTTGTTTAGGTTCTTGCGTTAAAATCCTAGTCCTTTAAAGAAATTCTAAAGGTGCTCGCAAGCTTTGGCAAATGGTAGGTAGGACAGTTAGTTTATATAGAAGTGGTCTAAAGCTAGTCCTTTTAGCATAGTAGGGAATGCCTTAGGGTAGGCTTCTTAGGGTACGTCCGCTCGATTATAGATGTCATAGAATATTGTTAATTTGTAGTTAAGGCTTTTGTTCGTACCACCATATTTTTGCTCCTCTGTGTATATCTTGGCTGTATTCGCAATTTCCTTGCCATAGCTAGTTATAGTAATAGGGTAGTTCTCCTCATCTATAGATTGTACGTGGAGTTGCTGTGTTGTTATTATAGGTTAAGGCGTAGTAGATGGTGTAAAAGTGGACGTAGTCGTAGATTAAGGTATAATAGATGGTGTAAAGGTAGAGGTAGTCAGTGTACCGGTTAGTTGGGTTGCGGTAGCTTTAGCTTGTTATTGCTCCTCTAAGGTACCCTCTGTTATGTATACCTTAATCAATCTTAATAATGTCGGTCCGTACTTATTATTGGCTAATTTAATCATCTCTCTACTCTATTTAGTTTGGTCTTCTTTTTATGCTATATTATATAAAGACTAAGGGAGTGTTTTGTTTTGTTTATAGTTAACATTAACCCATACTCCTCTGATATTTAGGCAGTTATATAGTTACTAAAGCCAGTATAAGGGGATTTGCGTAAAGATATTAACCGTAAAGTCCTTGAAATCTCCCTAGAACGATTCCCAGAGTATTAAGTTAAACTAGTTGTATATCTCTGTATATAGGTATATCTTGCATTATAGGTAGTTAGTTAGTTTATCTTTAGAGGCTTCTGTTAGGTTAATCCCATTTTCTTATTTAGCTGCTTCTTCCTCCTAGTCTTTCTCTGTTCCTGACATCTTATTTATTATATATTATTTAGGTAAGTAAGGGTAAAGGTAAAAGTGTTCAAAAGGTAAAGGTAGGGGAACGGTTAAGGAGGCAGTTAAGGAGGCGGTTAAGGAGACGGTTAAGGGGATGGTTTAAGTTAATTAAGTAGGGTAAAGTGCTCTACGCAGTAGTCTTCTAAAATAGATAGAACAAGATGTCTAGAAGTTGTTATGGATACTAAATAAGTACTCCTAGGTGGTTTCTCTTCTTCTCTTTAACTGAAATAGGCTGATACGAAAGGTGGATGAGTACAACTATCTTCCAATCTGCTGTAAGGTGGACAGTATAACTGTCTTCTAAGCTATCTGCGTGTTTCCTAATCTGTGCGCGCTCACTAATCAGTGTTGGTATGCTTTAACAATGTACAGAATACATATATCACAATAATATATACTATGCGGTGTTGTAGATGGATGTTGTCTTTCAATATAAAGAAGGGTAAGGAACTTAAGGTTCCTTACCACGCTAGTGCCGCGGTGACACGTGACGGCAACTTGCCTCACGTAACGGCAACTTGCCACACGTGGCGGCAATTTGCCTCCTATTGCAATGCAATATATTCTAGCTACACTTATTTAATTTATTATAGAGTCTTGGGTTTAATCTAAGGCGTTTTATTTTAAGGGTAAACTTACCTTAACCCCAGCTAATATATAGAAACTTTATAAAAATAGGCAGTATATTTATACTAAAGAGCGATAAGTGTTTAACGCTTAACTGGCTGCTTATAATTGGTTACTCCGTCTTGAAAAGGTTTATAAAAAGGTTTAGTTAAACAAGTAGAAACTTATAGAATAGGATCTAGTAAAGCTTAACGCATAAAAAATAGATTCTCCTCTAATAGAGAAGAAAATAACTCTAAATACCTTAGTAGGTACTCTTTTTAGGTCCTCCTTAGGTAACTTATTCTTTAACGATCCTTTTTTATTAATATTACCTAACCTAATTTCTTCTAATACTTCTCTACCTTTCTTACAGCGTTCTTTAGGTTATTTAGTAGCTCTTAGGTAGTCTTAGTATAGCATATCCACTTAACCTCGTACTATATTCTATTATTAATGTCCTTATAACTAATAATCCTTTAAATTTCCTATTTGTCTTCTTTTTATCCTTTATATATATCTGCTTCGTAGACTAGTGGCTTAATATCTCTATATACTAGCTCTAGCATTATAATATGCTATATAGGGTAGATCTTAATTTTTTTTATAGGTTAAATTTATATATAACTTCTAAAATCCTTACTAAGATTCTAAATAGTCCTAGTCTAATATAGTCTAATTTCTTACTTAGTTGTTAACTCTTAAAAAATTTATATTATAGCTATACTTTATCTCCCTCCTTAAGATCTAGTCCCTTAAATCTTTTAGCATTATAGTACATTTTTATTCTTTCTTATACTAATTTAGCCTTTTTTATAAAGTTTTTGTAAAGTCTTATTAGGTTTTCCTTTTTTTTTTTGCTGTGCTACTAGTTCTTTTTACTTGCTATAATAATAATAATATTTTTAGTTTATATGTATAATTTGCCTTAAATAGTAATATCCCCATTTTTTAAGGTGTTATATTATATATAAACTGCGTAACTAGTAGTAGTAATACCTAATTATTCTATATATGGTTTACATAATACCATAAATACTATTCCAATATTTAGTTTAGTCTTTTTCTTTAACCGTCTATCTATAGGTAATATATAGTTAACATTACTACGCAAACCCCTTATTCCATTAAGAATACCTCTTCGATAAGCTTACCCTAGACCTATAGCGCGCTATACTACCAGTTTATACCACCGTATAGACGCTAAAGGAACTTACGGACTAATGCCTTGCTATTAACTAGGGCCTCTATTAAATTAAGGTACGTACCGAGCGGTATAAAACTAGAAGCTCTGCTAACTAGAATATAAGTACTATAAGAACAGGCCGCAGCGCCCTAGTAAGATCTGCAACCCCCGCCTTACTGGCTATATAGCCTACCGCTAATTTAGTAGCTAGCCGTGTAGCTAGTCCTACCGTAGATCCAGCAAATGCTCGGCCTATATATAGTAACCCCCGTATATAGGCCCTTAGCGATTAGGGAGCTTGCTTCTCTTACAGCTAGAAGGGCCATATTGTAAAGAATTGCCCAACAAATATAAAAGCAGGCGAGGTTTTGTTAATTTAGGAGGAAAGTATAGAGTTAGAAAAAGAGGAACCCTAGAGGAAGACTCCTCTCTAGGGTTAAAAGGGATTAATATATTATATATTGATCTAGGTTAACTAGTTAGTAGAAGAAGCTATACTATCCCTTATACTTTATTCTGTAATAGATATTAAGTTTTAACCTCTACTTTAGCTAACTCTAGAGTAAATGCCTTTGCCTTAATAGACACCTAGTATACCGTAAAGCTGGCTGACTTTTTAAATGCATCTATTAAAGAACTGCCTAAACTAATTCCTATTTGCGGGTATAACGGACGGATAGGGCCACCTATTATAACTATCTTGTGGATTTACCTCCGTGTCAACAGATAAAGACAGTATAATGTCCCCTTGCTTATTATGGACCTAGGAAGCCATAATATAATTTTAAAAAGAAAATGGCTAGCCTATTTAGGCTTATAGCTCGACGTATAGAGCAGACGGCTTATCTGGCCTAAAACTCTACCCCTAACCCCTTCCTTTATAAAAGAAATCAGCATTATAATAGAAAACCTCATACGGCTATAGGTAGACACCGTTTACTAGGCCGATGCTATGCGTAGGGACTAGGCCTTTAAGAAAGATATACAGCTTAATCCGCAACGGGTCCGTATACTACGCCGCCCCTAAACTACCGATGTTGTGCCGCCGGCACTAGAAACCTAGGAAGTTAGTAATAAGCTAGCTGGCTTAGGCCCTACACTGCTATAAAAAACAGCAAGGGATATCAGACGCCGTACTAAATATATAGACTGGAAAGATAATTTGCGGAAGATGGAATAGGAGCTAAGGAGGGTTATAAACCCTTAACCGTAGAATACGGCCCGCGGAACGTCTGTAAAGAAACCTATAGGCCTCCCACCAGTTAATATCTGCTATATTGGCGCCATAGGATTCTACCAGAACTTAATACGGCCTAACACCGTTGCCTTTACAACTAGCTTATACGAAATTAATTAGATAATTAAAGATAAGGAAGCTCTAGCCTATAACTAGCTTAGTAGGGAAAGTAAGCTTATAGATAAGGAGCTAGTAGAACAGAAACTACTCCGCTAATACTAGGAATTTAAGGACGTATTCTCCAAGGCAGTATTTAATATACTCCCGCCTTACTAACCGTATAACTATAAGATTAAGATTGAGCCAGATAAAAAAAACACCCTTAGCTATAGCCCCCTTTGCTAGTAATCTACTAACGAACTATAGGCCATTAAGCAGTACCTTATTAACAACCTTAATAAGGGCTTTATTAAGCCTAGCCAAGTCCCCTTTGCCGCACCTATTCTCTTTATAAAAAAACCTAACAGCGGACTTTATTTCTGTATTAACTACTATAAGCTAAATTATATAACCCGTAAAGACCAATATCTGCTACCCTTACTTAAAGAAATACTAGCCCGTATAAGTAAGGCTAAGATCTTTATAAAGCTTAATATCCGTTAGTCCTTTTACCGGATTAGAATAGACCCTAAATCTAAGGATCTTACTACATTTCGGACCTGCTATGGATTATATAAATGCAAAGTACTACCTTTTAGACTGACTAACGGACCGGCTATATACTAACGTTATATAAATAACGTACTCTTTAACTACCTTAATAACTTCTACACAGCCTACCTAAATAATATTATAATTTACTTTAAGAATGAACTAGAATATAAGGAGTATATCTATAAAGTCCTATAACGGCTCCGCAAAGGTAGTCTCTAGGCCAATATTAGGAAGTTGGAATTTAGTATTAAGCGTATAAAGTACTTAGGGTTTATTGTTAGTATAGATAGAATTAAGGCCAACCTAGAGAAAAGGGCTGTAATTAACTAGTAGACACCCCCACGGACTATAAAGGGGGTATAATTATTTTTAGGTTTCTGTAACTTCTACTAACGCTTTATTAAGAACTACAGTAGGATTACCTAGCCTCTTAACCGCCTCACTAGGAAAGACCAGCCCTTCTACTTTAACGCTATATATATGCAGGCCTTTAATAAGCTTAAAAAACGGCTGGTATTAGCTCCTCTACTCGCCTACTTTAACCTAGAACGGCCCTTGATGCTAGAAACAGATGCCTTAGACGGCGTAATAGCTGGTGTTTTTTTCTAGAAGTAACCGGACGGAGAATAGTACCCTATTATATACTATTTAAAGACTATAAATACTAAGCTAAACTACTACATCCATAACAAAGAAATGCTGGCTATTATCTCTAGCTTTTAGCACTAGTATGCGCAGCTAGAGGGGACCCCTAAGCCTATTAAGGTAGTTTTAGATTATAAGGCCCTAGAATACTTTATAACAACTAAGGCTCTTACGGCCTAATAGGCACGCTAGGCGGATATCCTATCTCAGTTTAACTTCTTAATTATATATAGACCAGGCGCTATAAACTGTGCGGATGCTCTTATAAGGCGTAAATAGAACTTAGGTAACTAGATAGCTGTAAAGATCTTATTACAAACCCAGACACTACTATAACCAGAGCACCTCAACCCCTAGATATAGGTAGAACTAAGTATAGACTCCTTAGATGCTAAAATATATCCTATTAACCCCTTAGAATTTAACCTTATTAACAAATTACTATAGATAAACCGTACAGCCTCTTCTCTATAGGAGTACTATAAAAAGGCAAAGAACGTTACTAGCCCCTAGTCCCTTAAAAACGGATTACTTAAGCATTAGGAACGGCTAGTAGTAGTAAAGAAACAGAACTTACGGACTTGGCTTATTACCAAAGCACATACCTAGGTCTCTATGGCTTACCCTAGAAAGAATAAGACCCGCAAAATTATTAGTAACTAATATTACTGGCCCGGAATGGTTATAGATATTAACCGCTATATACGGAACTGCAACAACTGCTATAAGTCTACAATTCTACAAGATAAGACTCTAAGACTATTAAAGCCACTCCCGATACCAGAACGCCCCTAGTAGTATATCTCTATAGACTTCTACAAGCTGCCTATAGACCGTGACAGATATAATATAGTAATAATCCTAGTTAACCGTTTTAGCAAGCGCCTGTTTTTAATCCCCTATTATAAGGATATTAATACTAAGGAGGTAGCCCAACTATATATCTATTATATCTACCGAATTTACAGACTACTAGATACTATTATATCCGACCACGGGCCGTAGTTTATATCGGCCTTTTAGAATAAGTTTACTCGGATCCTTAGCATTAAGCTAAAGCTTTCTATAGCATACTACCCCTAGATAGACGGTTAGATAGAGATTATAAATTAATACCTAGACTAGAGACTCCGGCCCTTTATTAACTACTTTTAGAATAACTAGGGCAAACTACTACCCCTAATAGACTACGCCTAGGTAACCCTACCCTATAACTCTACACGGTTTGCACCTATTTAGCTAGAAATAGGATATTTACCCTATACTAGCCTTAACTGGAATAGACTGGAAGGCCTATAGACTGTACGCGAAAAACTATCTTATGAAGAAGCCTAGACGGTAGCCCGTAAAAACCTAGAAAAGGCCCAGAAATTAATAAAACAGCAGGCAAATAAGCATAGGCGCGAGCCTGACTTTACTATGGATAATAGGGTCTGGGTTATAATAAAGAACTAAAAGATAGAACGGCCTAGCCGCAAGCTAGACTATAAAATGGTAGGACTGTATAAAATCCTTAATAAAGAAGGTAACTTATATAAGGTTAAGCTCCTAGACTTAATTAAGGTTTACCCTATCTTTTCGCTAGATAAGCTATAGAAGGCTATAAATAACCTACTACCTAGACAAAGAAATAAGCCTCCCCTACTAATTTAAGTTAATGGCGATAACGAATAGGAAGTTAATAAAATACTAGCCTGTAAACTAGTATAAGGAACGCTACGATACCGTATCTAATAGAAAGGCTATGATTTAGACCCAACCTAGTACCCCGCCTAGAACTTTATAGGCTACCCCTAAAGGCTTAAAGAATTCTATAACTAATACCCTAACAAACCTAGACTCCCAAAGTACCTTAACAAGTGGATGGAGTGCTAGTATAGCGAAGACAATAGGCTGCCTATTAAGCATAAAGACAAGAATACCCCACGGACATAATACGGATATATAAAGCCTGAGGGCAGGCTTTTTTGGAGGGGGGGTAATGTTACAGCGCTAGTGGAAAACGGTAGATCTTGGCAGACGTGGATTATAGTAGACGCGAGTTACGTAACTTAAGGACCGCATAAAATATCGAGCGGCGCTGCTATTCTTCTCCTTCCTTTCTCTAGCTTTGGATCCTCGTTTATAGACAATCCAATTGTACAGGCTTGCGCGACCCTCTTGCTGTGCTCGTGCCTCGATTAACTAAGTCGCTAATACAATTTAGGAGAGGGGTCGGCCCAATTAAAGGCTCTAATTTGGTAACGGGCCAATATCAAAGCTCTGGTTTAATTCGATTAATCGATTAATTAAATCGTTTATAGTGTTTGCTGGCTGGTTATTTAAACAGTCGTCGTCTGGTTCTAGCGACGGTTATCTAGTTTTAGCAACGGTCCTCTACTAGCTGCTACTCTAGTGCCTCCCTAATAGGGAGGACGTAAGGAAAGAAGGATAGGTAAAAAAAATAAGGTGGCTATATAGGGGGTATACTTAGCAGAGGCACGTATAGAGGCTATTGGGAATATAGCGGGGACCCAATACAGAGCCTCCGTATATAGAGCTTTACGCAGAGCTTCGCGTAAAGCTTTGCGTAGAGCCTTGTATAGAGCCTCTATACGTAGAGCTTCGTATAGAGCTTTATGCAGAGCCTTGTACAGAGCCTCTGTATATAGAGCTTTGTGTAGAGCTTTGTGTAGAGCCTTATATAGAGCCTTATGCAAAGCTTCGTGTAGAGCTTTATACAGAGCTTTGTGCAAAGCTTTATGCAGAGCTTTATATAGTATTAAAATAAGGTTACGTGGCTAAAACTCTATGCATTGCTTATTTTCTATATAGGTGGTTTAAGAAACTTCGACCGCCGGTTAAAGTTGTCTAATTGGTTAGATTCCTGCCAAGAGGTTTCTCCACAAGTCTTATTACATAATATCGTTGCGGGCTTGTTTTCCAACACCCTCCCTTAAGCTTAGTCAATGATACTACTATATACACTGTATATAGGGGGGTAGGGTTGCTTAATAAGGGTTGCTAAAGCTCCTCTAAGGTAGAACAAGTGTTTAATAAGGAGTTACGCCCTCCCTAATATCTAGAGACGGCGCCTACTCCGTAAAACGTCTCTTATAATTTTTAGTAGTACCTCCTTATAGGTATAAGCGTACTCCACATATAGAAGTAGCTTATACTAGTTGTCTTACTAGTAGTTTAAATACATTTATAGGTAAGACTCCAGTTCCTAGTTCTGGCGTTCCATTTACCCATCTATTTATAAATAGAAAGCTATACTATAACGGTGGTCTATCTTTAAATAAAAGCATAGATCTAACCAGTACTAGCTTATAAAGACGCTGCCCCTATTAGTAATAATAGAGTGCGGCTAATCTACTTTAAGAAAGTATTTCTCCTTAATTAGGCTAGTAATCGCTTATATATTAATTGTCTTATTAACGGGAAGGTATTAGACGTACTTTAAAACCCTATTAATAAGTACTAGGACTAAATTATATGCTTATTCTTGCTTATTCTTTAATAGTAGAAGATCCGTAATAAAATCTATAGCATAATATTACTATAGTTCGCTAGTGGGAGGAACCAATTTAAGTAGACCCCATAGCTTATACCTTCGGATTTTATATACTTAATACTTCTTATAGTGGCTAATATACTCCTTTACTTCCTGCTTAAGTTTTAGCTAATAGTATTTACGTTAAAGTAATTCCACTATTCTAGCTTAACTATAGTGGCCGCCTAGAGAATTATTGTAATTCTTTATAAGAATTTTCTGTCATAGATTTGCTTCTTATAGCACCTAAACCTTGCCATTTCTATATAGTAGGCCCATTAGGTCCAGTTCCTAATTTTAGCGCCTTATAGCTTCCTTTTTATTATATTTCCGGTCTACTTCTACATTAAAGATAGTATAGGAGGCGTCCCTCTATTACACCTTATGGATAAGATCCGTTAACCTTTTAGATAGTTCCTAGGTAAAAGCTGTTTCGCCTTATACTGCTCTAAGTATAAGACTAAATGGTACTATGGATCTTGTAACTTCTCAGTGCGTATATATTAGGAAGGCCGCTATAAGGTTAAAGTTCTTTAGTCTTTACAAAGCTCCGAGTTCCAATTGCTCTATAGCTTTACTATTAGTTTAAGGGGATAGCTTAGCAATTAGGGGTGACGTATTACTAGGTTCCAAGAGTGTGTTAAGGACGTTCTATCTAGGCATATTTGGACCCTTATTAGTAATAGACCGGGTACTAACTAGAATGTTAGTGGAAACCAATAGGGCTTACACCGCCTAAAACTTAGTATATAGAGCTGTAGGTGCTTAAGTATCCTATACTTAGAGCTTATTCTACAATATAGGGAGTACGATATCTATTATCTATTTTCCTTCTCCCATTTTAAAGCCTTTGGCATAGTCTGGCCGTCATAACAGTCTATTAGCAGGGTTATTTTCCCCTAGCTTATATTTAATTTTAAAATTAAATCACGCGAGCTCCTCTGCCTATTTAGCCTATTAAGGTATAAGCTCCTTTATAGTTATAAAGTAGCGTAGATTATAATAATCTAAAAGTACATAAGTGGTATAGCTTGCGTACTTAAGGTAGTGTCGCCACTATTTAAAGTAGTTAACTATAGCCAGCAGTTCCTTATTATGGGTATAATACCTAACTTTAGGTCCCTAGAATTTTCTGCTATAAAATACTACCGGTTTCTAGTAGAGCTAGGTAGGGTCTAGATGCCTATTAGGTTATAGTAGGATACTAATAAAGGCAAAATTTAATATATTAGTAACTATTATTAGTGGCTGATCTGGGTTAAAATACTGTAATAGTAAAGCTTCTATAAACTTTACGTGTAGTTCCTAAAAGGCTTCCTATACCTTTTTAGGCCATATCTATAGTTTATACCATTTAGTTGGTCCCTTCTTAGTTTTCTTCCTTTCTACCTTTAAGCTTTTTGCTCCTTAGGCTAGGTCTTAGAAAGCTTTAGTAATATAGTTAGATAGGTATTAGGCAACGTCTAAGTAGTTATAGATAAATCGCCTATAGAAATTGGTAAAGCTTAGGAATACTTAAACATCCCAGTGGCTCTCTAGCTCTGGCTACTTTTAGATTATCTATACCAGTACTAGGTCCATAACTACGCCTATAGGCGTTATAATATAGCCCAGGTGTTAGCGACTCAGTCAATCAAGGCACGAGCACGGCATGAGGGACGCGCAAGCCTGTACAATTAGTAGTCTATAAACGAGGATCCAAAGCTAGAGAAAGGAAGGGAGAAGAATAGCAGCGCCGTGCGAAGTTTTATGCAGTCCTCTAGTCACGTGGACTCACGTGACTCGGCGTCTACCATAACGTCTACCATAATCCACCGTTTTCCACCAGCGCCGTAACATTACCCCCCCCTCCGAAAAAGCCTGCCCTCAGGCTTTATATGTCCGTATTATGTCCGTAGGGTGTTCTTATCTATATGCTTAACAGGTAGCTTATCATCTTCGCTATACTAGCACTCCATCCACTCGTCTAGATACTTCGGGGGTCCTAGCTTATTAGGGTATTAGTTATAGAATTCTTTAAGCTTTTAGGGGCAACCTATAAAGTTCTAGGCGGGGTACTAGGTTAGGTCTAGATCGTAACCTTTCTATTAGATACGGTATTTTAGCGTTCCTTATACTAGTTTATAGGCTAGTATTTTATTAACTTCCCATTCGTCATCGCCATTAACTTAAATTGGTAGTGGAGGCTTATTCTTTTGTCTAGGTAGTAGGTTATTTGCAGCTTTCCGTAGCTTATCTAATAAGAAAACAGGGTGGACTTTAATTAAGTCTGGGAGTTTAACCTTATATAAGTTGCCTTCTTTATTAAGGATCTTATACGGTCCTGCCATCTTATAGTCTAGCTTACGGCTAGGCCGTTCTATCTTCTAGTTCTTT
>Ga0307507_10001826_pt1 | contig 46645 bp, 20 predicted proteins | sample 7_EM_MG_FD_207223 | JGI IMG/M metagenome (GOLD analysis project Ga0307507, IMG submission 207223) | Populus trichocarpa ectomycorrhiza microbial communities from riparian zone in the Pacific Northwest, United States - 7_EM | ecosystem: Host-associated > Plants > Roots > Unclassified | place...
GTGCAGAGCCTCCGTACGCAAAGCTTCGTGCAAAGCTTCGTGCAGAGTTTCCGTAGAGCTTCGTGCAGAGCTTCGCGCAGAGCTTCGTGCAGAGCCTCCGCAGAGCTTCGTGCAGAGCTTCGTGCAGAGCTTCGTGCAGAGCTTCGTGCAGAGCTTCGTGCAGAGCTTCGTGCAGAGCTTCGTGCAGAGCTTCGTGCAGAGCCTCCGCAGAGCTTTGCGCAGAGCCTCCGTACGCAGAGCTTCGTGCAGAGCCTCCGCAGAGCTTTGCGCAGAGCCTCCGTACGCAGAGCTTCGTGCAGAGCCTCCGCAGAGCTTTGCGCAGAGCCTCCGTACGCAGAGCTTCGTGCAGAGCTTCGTGCAGAGTTTCGCGCAGAGCTTTGTGTAGAGCTTTGTGTAGAGCTTTGTGTAGAGCTTCCGTAGAGCTTCGTGCAGAGTTTCGTGCAGAGCTTTGTGTAGAGCTTTATATAGAGCTTCCGTAGAGCTTTATGCAAAGTTTCGCGCAGAGCTTCATGTAAAGCTTCTGCAAAGCTTCGTGCAGAACTTCGCGTAGAGCTTCGTGCAGAGCTTCGCGCAGAGCTTCTGCAGAGCTTCGCGCAGAGCTTCCGCAGAGCTTCGTGCAGAGCTTCGTGCAGAGCTTCGTGTAGAGGATTGGATTAGGAGTAATATTCTTAGAAGTTCTTTCTAAAAGGGGCTAGGAATAGTTAAATACCTATATACTAAAAAAATCGATATCGGATTTTATTCGCTTATTTTATCGGATTTTACGATATCGTAATCGTTTTAAAACGCATAATTTTTGGCCACACTGGGTACACTGCTCCTTATCACCAACGAATTCTCCATCGAGAGTGAGAGCTTATGGACCTCGTTTTGGTGGTAATGGAGCGTCAAAATACACCAAAAATCACATTTTTCACTGCCATATCTCAACCCATTTATAGCGTCTAGTTATTATCCCTTTCGCTGGTGTATTTCGTCCTACTGTTATCGATAAGATCCGGCCAATAGAATTAATAGGCCGAGCTCCTGTACCTCCAGTACATCCTGTAGTTCATTATCGAACGACGGTCGCTCAAAAGAAGATAATGACTGTAACATGTCAATTAGTGCATAAATCACAAAACTTCCAGGAATTCTACCTCATTAGGTGATATTGGCCATCCATGAGATGCATGAACTTATAAATTTTCTAAGTTGTCTCTTTGCTATTTTTCGCATCTCGAATTAGCCCCTCACTTAGCAATGTGAAAGCATGACCTTATGACTCGGCTCTGTGGATGTACTATTTTACTCTGGAGCTAAGAAGTCATTACCTCCGCCAATGCGTGGTATACATTTACTATGAAGACAAACGGCGGCATTTTGAAAGGCATCGAGATTCTTAGAAGGTTTGGAGATGTAAGAAGAGAAGGAGACGCGGTAAGATTCGGATACGGCCCAGGTAGAAAATGTCTAACCATGTCATGGGCAACACCGTAATGGTCTGGCTAGGACTTTACTACTCTGTGGGTAAGAATTCGCTTAGGGTAGCTAGGCGCGGGTAGCTTGATGTGAACATTACGTAATCCTGAGTGCAGCGGTGCTATTGCATGTAGATTAACATGTCTCGGCCAGCGGCCTCATTTGATATGGTCTCTATAGCGAAGACATCCTTGAACACGAAACCTTGCTCATTCAACGCTGCATTTTTCGTAATGTTATGCGTTTGAGTATCCAGCTGTCTCACGTGAGCATTTGATATCATCTCCTGACTGGCCTGATTGTAAAGTACGCGCTTCCATATTTTTACTGGATGTGAGCTTTGCACGGCACTTAAGAGTGATAGTAGCCCGATATTGCTGTGTGATCCTTGTGGTGGCAGTCGTTAAGGTAGGCGACGTTTGCAATGTTACGTTAAGGACTGGCTGTGCCGAATATCGATACATTTTCTTGGCGCCAAGCGGCGGTGAACTGCGTCAGAATGTTGAAATTTCAAAATCCCAAACTCCAAATCCTTGTCCGTTTGCGCTTTTACAGAAAAATATGGGCATAGACATGGTGGAGCCCTCAGGTGCTCCTACGGTGCGACAAAAATCTATAATAGAGCCTATGGGCCCTGATTCGGAAGCCCTCGCCCTTAAGCAACATGCTACCGAAGCTCAACAGGTTTATGGTCGCGGCAAGCAAATTCGCACGCGGTCTGTAAAAGACAAGAAACTCAGATATAACCTTAAGTCTCTCGAAAACAAATACCGTGATGCGACTCTACAAGCGAAGAACGCCGAAATCCTCCTTGAACACTCCTCCGGCTTCCTCGAACCTGAAAACGCTCTTGAACGCACATATAAAGTACGACAGGACGAAATTCGGTCGGATATTGCGGTCGAAACAGCGAAAAAGGGGTTTGAGTTGAAACTGGAAGGGTTGGGGCCGTACGATGTGTGCGAATATACTCGGAATGGCAGGGAATTGCTCATTGCTGGACGGAAAGGACATGTTGCGACAATGGACTGGCGGGATGGAAAACTCGGTTGCGAGTTGCAACTTGCAGAGACTATAAGAGATGCAAAGTGGCTGCATAACAATCAGAGCTTTGCAGTAGCCCAGAAAAAAAATGTCTTCATATATGCCAAAGATGGTGTGGAGATCCACCGGTTAGGAAAGCATGTGGAGGTCACTCATATGGAGTTTCTGCCATATCATTTCCTATTATCCACAGTTGTAAGTTATGGATTCTTCCTCGCCTCTACTAAGGGCTCTCTATATCAATGCTCTTGTCAATCCGTACAATATCAAGACGGATTCTAATATCCACTTTCAGTCTACTGCGGGTATACTAAGGTATACGGACACATCCACGGGCCAGATGGTTGCCGAATTTCCTACCCATCTCGGGCCACCGACCTCGCTCTGCCAAAACCCTTCTAATGCTATACTACACATAGGTCACCAGAAGGGCACTGTGACCTTGTGGTCACCTAACTCCTCTACACCACTCGTCAAACTCCTCCCACACCACGGACCCGTACGATGTCTTGCGGTTGACCGCTCCGGCCGGTATATGGTCTCCACAGGCCAAGACCGCCGCATGTCCGTCTGGGACATCCGCATGTTCAAAGAAATTCACACACACCACCTCCGGCAACCCGGCTCCACCGTCTCCATCAGCGACCGTGACCTCACCGCTGTTGGATGGGGTACGCAAGTCTCCATCTTCAAATCTGACCTTTTCACGAAGTCTCTCGTTTCCCAGGACCCCTCCGAACCAGCCCAACTAAAGGTTCCCGCCCCATATATGTCGTGGGGTGGGGAGGGTCGGACGATTTCTCGCGTGCGTTACTGTCCTTTTGAGGATGTTCTCGGTATATCGCATACATCGGGTTTTAGCAGCATCTTGATCCCCGGTGCTGGTGAGCCTAATTTCGATGCCCTCGAATACGGTACCAATCCCTACGAAACCACGAAGCAACGCCAGGAAGCTGAGGTGCGAGCTTTACTCAATAAGCTGCAACCGGAGATGATTTCGCTAGATTCGAACTTTGTTGGTAATCTGGACCTCGCATCGACGGAGCAGCGGAAGCGAGAAAAGGATTTGGATGCAAAACCTGAGGATAAGATTAAGAAATTGAAGGAGAGGGGGAGAGGTAGAAACAGTGCGTTGAGGAAGCACTTGAGGAAGAGAGGGCAGAAGAATGTTATTGATGAAGAGAAGGTTAGGGCAAGGGAAGCATTGCAGATGCAGAATGGCAGGGAGAGGGAGAAGTTGAAAGGGTTAGAAATTGAGTATGGGCCGGCTCTTGCCAGGTTTGCGAGAAAAGGGGCATGAATGTTCTGAAATGTTTATGGTGCTAGTCTCCATGAGCCGGGTGATTTGAGTAGCATATTATGGCGACAAAAATTGTTTTACTAGGCGCTGGGGTATGTAAAAGGACTTTCGGATTTACCTTAGCTTGTGATACCCTGAATATAGAGTCACAGTCGGAATCAAGCTCTTGAATTAATCGCTTAACAACTACTCCAGTTCGTTTTAGCCTTTGACTGCTTTAAAGGCTACTAGGAATATAAACTGTCTTTAGACCATTTAGATTGACGTGTACGTGACGGATTACCGTAAAATACGCACAGACCACTGAAGAGCCAAGACCTTTTATCGACATCGCACAAACTATTTCCTCCTCCCGCCCCTCACTATTCAAAGAAATTTGAATATACGATTTTCAAGGTGGCAACACTCCCATTCAGATTCAAAGCCGGCGGCAGCATGACTCCTCTAGTGGGCCACCATCACCGGAGCACGACCAAAGCGTCTCAGAAGCCCTTTAAATCGCGATATGCAACCAAAAGTGCTTTAAAGGAGCAATCGAAAGGTGAGTACTCTCCCGTAAATCCTACTACCTTAGTGTATGGTTAACTGAACTTCTGATAGGCAAGATTGAGATCGGAGAAAGAGGCATCCGCAGAACTCCTCACCAACAAATCATGTCCAAATTCGACCGCCGAAATAAGGCCAAGCAGAAGCGGTTGACGAACCACCACGAGCATGTTAAGGCTGCAAGCGTGTTTTCAGGGAGAGATGCAGCGCCTAGAATTGTGGCCGTAGTCCCGCTATGTGAGGATGTGTCCGCCTCTTCAGCCGTGCGGAGTTTGAACACCAGCCTGGATCTGGAGGAGGAGGTACCAGAAGAGGGGTGGATGCGCACAACTGTGGACCGGTTTAAGCAAAAGGTATCTTATGTGCTGGCTGGAAGAGATCTTATGCCTGTGCTAGATGCCTGTCGGGTTGCGGACTTCGTGGTATTCGTATTGTCTGCTGAACAGGAGGTTGATCAGCATGGAGAGCTTTTGCTGAAGAGTATTGGGAGCCAGGGAGTCTCTAGCTGCTTTACGGTAGTCCAGGTCAGGGCTAGATATATTGATGGGAAAAGGAGGTGCTAACAAACATCAGGGACTGGATGCCGTCGAGTCACCAAAGCGAAGGCTACAAGTTATTTCCTCCCTTAAATCGTTCATTAACCGTTTTCTTCCAGCAGTTGAAAAGGTATTTTCCCTTGATTCCCGACAGGAGTCCTCAAACTTGGTTCGCTCGCTCTGCACGACCGCACCGAAAGGCATAAGATGGCGAGAAGATAGGAGTTGGATGATGGTTGAAGACGTCCGGTGGCCGGGAGGCAAATCGGTTATGACGGATTATGGGGTTGGAGAGGTCGTACTAACTGGTGTGGTTAGGGGCAAGGGACTCCAGGCAGATAGACTGATCCAGGTTGGAGATTGGGGAGATTTTCAAGTAGAGAAGATTGTTGCAGCACCTCTGGACTCGCGAAAAAGAGGAAATGAGGACGCTATGGTTGTGGATAGAGATGGGCAAGACGCTATACTTGATCAGCCAACGAACGACCAAGATGATCTAAATGAACTAGCCCCAGAAGAGGCTGTGATGGAAGATATGACTAATTATCCTGTGTCGGTCGCACCATCTGAGAGGAAAGGAGTTCTGCTGGATGATCACCATTACTTTTCTGACGAGGAAGAGGCCACTGCATCCCAGAAACCAAAACGACTTCCTAAGGGCACCTCGAAGTACCAAGCAGCCTGGTACCTTGATGATGTATCAGATTCTGGATCCGATCTAGAAGGTGTGGAAGACGATCAAAATGATGATTTAGACATGGGCGGTCCCGTACATCCGGCTGATGGAATGGAAGGGCTTGATCTTAACGGCGTGGGAGAACCAACTGAAGCGGGCCCATCTGAATATCCTCAGTCTGAGATGTTTCTAGACCCATCTCCTGAAGAGGAGGCAGACGAATTAGCGGCTTACCGGAAACAGCGTAAAAATGAGGCAGACGAGGATCTAGAATATCCTGACGAGATCGAACTTCATCCAAATGTCCTTGCGAGGGAACGTCTAGCATGCTACAGAGGCTTGAAGAGTTTGCGCACCAGCATTTGGGAAACAGAGGAGGATAAGCCCCATGAACCATCAGAGTGGCCCCGGCTACTAGAGATAGCAGACTATAAGGCCGCCAAAAGTCGCATACTTCGAGAAGCCTTTGTTGGGGGTGTCCAACCAGGTACTCGTGTCCACGTTCATCTACGTGGCGTTCCACTTTCTATCCAACAATCATACAATCCCTCTCGCCCTCTTTCGCTATTTTCCCTTCTACGTCATGAGCATAAACGCACAGCAGCCAACTATAGCATCACGCTAAACTCAGACTATCCCTGTCCGGTAAAATCTAAGAGAGAACTAATTCTCCAATGCGGACCCCGCCGCTTTGTTATAAATCCACTCTTCTCTCAAGCCGGGAACACTCCCAACGACGTCCACAAGTTCGATCGTTACCTCCATCCCGGCCATAGTGTCATTGCTTCTTTCATCGGTCCGCTGACCTGGGGCTCTGTGCCTGCTCTTTTCTTTGAAAAATCAACTTCAACTTCTGATCCCGAGGACCTTACGTCACCAGACTCTACATCCTCTCTCCAGCTCGTTGCCACAGGTACATCACTTCCACCATCGCTCAACCGTGTCATTGCTAAACGCATCATCCTCACCGGCCATCCATATAAGATCCATAAGCGGCTTGTCACCGTGCGCTACATGTTCTTTAATTCCGAGGATGTCGCGTGGTTTAAGGCGCTTCAGCTATGGACGAGGCGCGGAAGGAATGGATTGGTCAAGGAGAGTTTGGGAACTCATGGATACTTCAAGGCGACGTTCGATGGGAAAATCAATCCCATGGATGCAGTCGCTATGAGCTTGTATAAGCGTGTTTGGCCTAGATGCGCAAGTCCCTGGACTGGTTAAGTTCTGATGCTGGTGCTCGATAAACGGAACCGCGGCATCCTTCGGCTCTTCTGGTAATGGTATAGATAGCCTTGCGATGGATCTAAAAGAAGAAAATTCGTTGTAGATGGCCAACTACACGTATCGAATGAAGATGGCTAATAAGGACCTCTCGGAAATTCGGGATGAGAGTCCTCGTCGATAAATTTATATAGGTTGGTAAAATCAGTTGAATGATGCTCGTCATGAAGGTGCTTCCTCAGGGGAGAAGGAGAGTCAAAGTCTTCACCACACAGGCAGCGGAACTTGCAGCAGTAAGTGTTTCGTTTCCACCTCGACCAATTATACGCCAATCTCGCTCTTCGATGATTCACCAATGCGGCTGCGCACTTCCTCATCTTATTCTTCACATCTGGGTTCTGGACAAACTCATCCACTTTTTGCTCGATATAGTCTTTGGTACTAAGCTTGCCACGTCTACCCTCAGGTTTCCATTCATCAAGCTTCAGCGCACCAATATGCTCACCACCAGTCCATCTATAATAGTCCCGTTTATGTTGCCGCATTACAGTCCTCACTGTTTGATCCGCTTGGTCTGCGTTCGTGAGCTCCACTTCGACGCGCCTCAACAGGTCCAAAGCCCTCCGCACGCGCGGGAGGTGCGGTATTGTATGTTTGACTCTGTCAATTCGGTCGCTTTTCTGGCCTGCGCCAATGCTCACGAGAAGATGTATCGGATAGGCACGGTTTGCTGCTTGTGTTTCCTTGTCGCAAACCTCGCAGTGTGCAAGGATGGCTGGATTATTGTGTCCGGCAGCCCCATCGGTGTAGCTATACCCGTCAATTATGATTTCCTTAAAGTAGTTTGGTGCAGCAGAGGTGGCTCGGGCGACCTTCCAGATTTCGTGCTTATGCGCAAGCCCAGGGTTCTGGATGTGTAATTGGTCATTTTCAGCCTCGTGGTCATAGGTTCGAAAGAGGTAGACTTTCTCCTTTATTCTGCTTGGACTAATCTGTTTAGCCACGACAACACTATGTTCAAGTATCATTAGCAATCAAGACAAATACGTAATTCTGATCAGCGACTTACGTGCGACATAAATCATCCGGAGAGTTGTATGCGCGAAAATCTTTACCTCGAGATGTTTGCTGGGGCAATCGACCATTAACAATCTTCTGAATCTCCCTTTGCAGGTTATTGTGGTCATATTTGTCATTAATTAGTCCTTTCAGGCTTATCCTTGACTTCCCAAAAATATTTTTCGCCATTTCTGGATACTTTTCGATACATTCATCGACACTCATTCGAAGCCTACCAAGCATTATCGCATTTAGCCTTGAGAGAAGTCATTAGATGATCAACATCATAAGCTCTTAATGAGAAGCTTACCCTCCAGTACTTGTGCCAAATATGTAGTCGAAATAATGGCATGGCAAGTAGCCCGTCCACAGAGAATTTCCCGCTAATTCTGTCGCAGGTTGATCATGATCGGCTGAGCTGGATATAACCTCACCAGCATTTCGCAAGCTATTCTTATTGAACCATCGCCCTATTTTCGCGGTTGGAGCAGTTTTGGTTCGCCTAGCAGGCGGTGATTGCAAGGTTGCCTGGGTGGGGAGTTGGGGTCCAGCGAGAGTCTGCCTGGATTGCAAACGGTCGACTCTTGGTAGGGATCTAATGGGCTCAACTAGTCGCGGGCAGAAACTAGAATGATGGGGTTCATCGTGACTCATTTCGAGTTCTGCAACGAAGGCCATGAGCTTTCGAAGCATTAGGAGACTGGCATAACCCCTAACTCCACCGCCATCTTCGTAAAATTAGGTTAAATCGAAATTAAGAGTGTTTAGATATCAGACCATACCTAATGTCAACACTGGTTTTTCTAGCCAAGGATCTGCTTCATCTCTTTGCGGTTTCAATGGTCTTGGGCGGCTATTATGAAGCTGAGATAATGATTCAATGATGTCCATGGTTATGAGCATAGGCTATGATGGTAACGCAAGGACAAGACAGGGCGCGGGAAAAACTCAAATCCCTAGCCAGCCTGATGCTCATGGCGTGCCTTAATAGTTCTTGACTTGTCGATAAAAGCAGGCGCGCATGCGAGGCTATTCTCTGAGTTTTCGCCATCATGTTCTCCTGTTGAGATTGCTCAGCCGCCATCTGCTCTAGTAAAGCAGTATTTTCAAATGCCGCCTAACTCCTGAGGCTGATTAGCCTTCAGCTCCAGAGGTGGCAGGATTAGAGCGACAAAGCCACGCGCTTCGAGCCGCCTAATTTGAGCCGTGCCAAATTCCAAATGCGTCTTGTAGCGAAAACGATCCACACACCCACCAACAGCCACACCAATTGAAACTATAGTTGCTATTGATAAGAAAGCCACAGCATGCGTCGCAGAAAAGAAACGACGTGCCAACGACCGGATAACTTGATCTGGACGAGAAAGGGATTATTGGTTATGAAGTGGGCTGGAAATCAGAACATATCCGGAAGATGCGTCGAAATGCTATATATTGGAAAACGATTTTATTTTTCTTAATCAAGTTCATCTTTTAGATACCAGAAGAGCTACTCGGTTTGGAAGTGAGATAGGAAACATCTTACTGGCAGGGCTGAACAGAATGGGAAATACCACGCGAGAGTCTTCCGCTGTCCCCTCTATGTATGGCACATATGCAAGACAGTGCGGGGCTAGTTAGCCGTCTCATGACCCTGTAGGTTGACTTCAAGTGGAGGCGAAGCACGATGGTGCAGGAGTTTCAGCCACTTTCGGTTGATGGAATGCATCATTGGAAGCCATAAGTTCAGGCGATGCGAGGTGAAAAAGTGGCGTTCAATCCCAGGAGACATCGTGTCAGAAAGGAATTCACAGCCTTCCAAAACTGATCCACTGATCGAATCCCAGGCTGCCAACATAAACCCAGGCTAGAAGCCTTCACAGAGGCGTAATGTCATCTTCTGAATAGCCTGAGAGCATACCCATTATTAATTGTCCTTTTTCAACCCACTGATTGTACCATTTCGCCCACTCTTCTTGAATAGCTTCATATTTCTCAACCGTTTTCCACTCCAAGCATTAGATCATGACTTCCAAAAACAATTGGCTGTTGCAGCAGAAATTTGATGCGTTCGATCGGGATAAGTTGATGAATTTTGCCAGAGATCTCCAAAACCTCGCCAACAAGCAAAACGACTTAATAGTTACACTTAGAGAGAAAGCCGACAAAATAGAGGACGAGTCGAAGAAGCGCACCAAAGCTAACGAAGAGGAGATCGCACGAGTTCGAAGAGAAGTCCAGATACCGAGTGAAAAAGAACGCGGACCAGCCGCGGAAGTCAGCGCCTTTCAGAAAACCGAGGAACAAGAAAATTATTTTGGTTCGCTCTCGACACCCCTGTGGATTCGTGCGGATCATGACTATCCGGATGAGGCATATTTCTCCTGCTTTCACCGCAAGTTTCCCACGGTGCTGGTGTACGACCCTAAACCGGATTCTCTTACGGCCCAGAGCGTCCAAGATCTTCAAGGTAATCTCAAGGACTTCTTCTGTGGGAATTTAAAGGATAGATCTAACGTTATAGGTCAACACGCAATCATATCTCGATTACCGTCACGCTGGAGTAGAGCAATTCATGTGCACATTGAACGTATGTCGACGAATGTGACGGCTTCAAATTGCCGGGTAAGAGTCACAACGAAAGACCGAGCTGTAAAAGGGTTGGAGTACTATTGCACGATAAATCTAAAGCATATTGCTTGGGACACGAAACTTAATATGCTTTTGGGGAACATCCGGTGGCTGTTCATTTTGCGAGCTATTGGCGAGTCAGGAAAGCGAATGAAAGACGAAAAGGGCTGAGGTTGAAGTGTTCTGGTTTGTTTTATTTCGCACTTTTTCTTCGTGGTTAGCATAGGAAGGCTTCTATCGATGCAATGTAATCTGTGCTTCCAAATTCTAACTCAACTTTTAGTCACCTCTTGGTTATAGACTTCATAAATTTCATTGAAAAATACTGGCTTGATGGCATTGAGGACGTGATGGTATATATTATAGTTATAATTTTGTAGGCTTTTAGACGTGGAAGTGATACTTTGCTACAAATAACATACAAAAGCCAGATTCCCTAGAAATATTTTGTTTTATCCCACGATTCTTAACAGGTTCTTCGTTAACCCGTTTAGTCCAAACTTACATCGTAGCCCCGGGGTGTGAGAATTGGGGCAGAATGACCGTGGATAGATTTCGATCCCATTGAAGTGGTGTCATTTGCTGACGGTATGAAATGTCGTAAGCATTCCTCCGAAATCCCGCTTCTGTGGTGAAGACCGTTTGTATTTCGAGATTAGACCGTGGGTTACCAAGAATCCCAGATAAATTTATTCTAGATAAGGCTCAGTGGCACCAGGGTGGTTTTGGATGATGCGAATAAGCGAGCATAAAATATCCTTTATCCAATAGAAAATGCATAAAATATCACAATCGATAAGGATATGCCCTGTGCGGGGCTTTTCTACCCCAACCAAGCAGAATAGGACAGAATTCTGCAGAATTTGGCAGAATTCGGTGGACTTAGCAGAATTTGGTAGAATTTGGCAGATATTCATGAAGCTCTGCGTATGGAGGCTCTGCACGAAGCTTTGCACGAGGCTTTGCACGAGGCTCTGCACAAGACTCTGCACGAAGCTTTGCATGAAGCTCTGCACGAAGCTCTGCGGGAGGCTCTGCACGAAGCTCTGCACAAAGCTTTTATATAGAGCCTTTGTAGTAGAACCGTCGTACGCAGAACCGTCGTACGCAGAGCCGTTGTGCAGAGCTTTTGTATACAGGGCTTCGTGCAGAGCCTCCGTACGCAGAGCTTCGTGCAGAGCCTCCGCAGAGCTTCGTGTAGAGCTTTACGCAGAGCTTTGCGCAGAGCTTCCGCAGAGCTTCGTGTAGAGCTTCGTGCGGAGCCTCTGTATACAGAGCTTCCATGCGCAAAGCCAGATGTAGAGCCATATATAGAGCCACCTACTAAAATTTAAAAGAAAAGGATAATATAACTTTATTTACTGGGTTTAAATTAGTTATTTTTATATAATAATAATAAAGAAGGCGTCTAAAAAATTATTTGGGGTATGCCAAGACTTATCGCGATAAGATGCAATGGATATCCTTATCGCGATAAGGATATCCATTCGGTCTTATCGCGATAAGGATTATCCAAAACCACCCTGGGTATTAAGATAAGGAGTATAAAAAGGTAGAAGAAAGGATATGTCTATATATATAGCGCCTGTTACGGCACTGATGTGCGTAACCTAGATAGGGCCTAGTCAGGGGGGTTCGCTTACGTCTTGGCTCCATGTATATAGACGTGTCCTTTCCACGACCTTCTTCTGCTCCTTATCTTGATACAGGGTCAGCGAGGTTTAGTGTCGCCCCCCCGTGCGCGTAGCAGCGATGGCATCTAATTTCGCTTAAGCTTCGCCTAAGTTAGTATGTAGAGCTAGCAGAATTAGATGTAGTGGCTGCTAGGAGGAGGGTCGCCTCCTTGCACTTAAAGCTATTCGCAATATCTCTTCCTTACTAATATCGTGATCTTTGTTCTAGATCGTGGTGTAACTCTTATTATTGCCTCCGTTGAATATGGCGCCCTATATACGCAAATAGCAATATGCCTTCCTGGAAATCCTTATTAACGCCAGCACCACCAATTGATAGTGTTGTGTTTAAGCCAAGTGCTCTTGCAGAGCTATTTAATAAATTTAACAGAAACTAGAGAGGTACAGAAGGACAAGGCTTAGTTATATACACTTTGGCCCAAGGAGGACGCTAAGCTCTCAGATAATTATTGTATTACTCTACCAACTTAATAAGGCACCAAATCTTTATCTAGATAAGATGGCTTGGTATATCTATAACAGTTTTAGAGTTGTAGTAAGCCTATAGATAATTGCTATAGAGTTAAGAGTTGCTAGCTAGAGTAGGAAGCTGGTAAGCTACATTCTAAATATGGATAAGGAAATAACTCACTTATATATAAGGCTTGTTGTGTCGCTTTAGAGTAGAGTTAAAAGGACCGCAATTAATATTAGGCCAATATCTTATAGTTCACTATTAAGCAGCTTGTCTTTATAAACAAATCTGGCGCTAATTTAAAGATAGGTATATAAAAGTTGGCTTAGGTGCTAGTAGGCACAACGCTAATCCTATATACTCTATATAACCCTAGTAAGTAGTGGCTTAATATTTTACCTATATATACTATCAACGGTGTACTAATATTATTAATATATAGCGGCTTAATAAACGCGGAAGGATATAACTACTAGATTAAACACTACCTCCTGCCTTACTATAATCCTTATCCAGCTCTAAGGTTAGTAGTTATTATAGATAATACAAGCTTCCATTATTTAGGATAGATTAAGTCTCTTTTTACTAAGCGTGGTATAGTACTTGTTTATCTACCTATATATTTACCTAATCTAAATCTAATTAAGGAGTTCTTTAGTAAGCTAAAGGAGTATATTTAATAACATTTTAGTTTATAAAGGAGTGAGCTAGAGCTCTAGGGTAATAAGTTTAAAGACTTCCTATAGTGGTGTGTAGATACTATAGATAGAAGGAGTAATAACGCTAGAGCCTACTTTAGCTATAGCGGGTATATATAAGAAAGGATTAATGGAAGAGTTAGCAAGTTGTAACGGAACCTTATAGCAGAAACTACGGTGGGTCCTATTATTAGGCTAGGTATATAGGTAAGAACAAATCAACAATGTAATAATAATTAGTGGAGTGGTTGCCCAATAAATTAACTCTAATTATATTCTGAGATTCACTACAAAGAGAGAACTATCTGGGTAGGGACTATAGTCCTTTAAATACACAACCATACGCCTAAGAAATCCCTTCGCTCTATAAGGTATATATGCTCTGTCTACTCTGTTATAGATTATATAGATTATATAGATTATATAGATCACATTATATAACCTCGGCTACCATTTCTCGTTATATGGTTCCACCAAATCCATCCTAGACTGTGCCTATATTAACTAACTAGCTTCCTCTAACTCTTCTCCAAGTAGTTATAATATTATACTTAAGCTGTCCGTAACACTATCTCCCTCCTCTTTATCTTCGTCCTTAAAGATTCCTAATATCTCTAAGTTATCTACTAGAGGTATAATGTCTATTTAATTAGTCTAGTTAATATCCTTACTTATTATACCTAAAGCTTCTTCTTCTTCTTCTACAGCTCGCCGGTTTTGTACTATTGCTGCAATCTTATCTCTAGGTGAGGTAATGCCGTCTCCATATTCTCGCTGTGTAAAAAAGGGGTTGGTCTGTATTACGCTAGCGAGCCCTTTATCTCAACAACCGTCCTCTTATTTAGAGTGCACTAAAGCAAACATTTAATTATCCTATAACGTCCGCTCTATCTCTAACGCTAAGTATGCGCGTCCTATGACTCTTAACAGTCTTTGGGTTCCCTAAGTAACTTATTATAGGGTCTTATATTTAATCTACCGCTAAGAAACTTAACGGTAAACTAGCCTCTATACTACTTAAGGTTTAATGTGTCTTAGAAGAGTCCGTATATGTCCTTAAAGCTTAATATCTAGCTTATACTTATCTTTAATATCTTAAACATGTTTATAAGAAGGTTTATTCCAAGGAGTAGAAACTGGTTTAATAGGGTCTGTCTAAGCTAGGTAATAAAAGGACTAGCTCTCCTCCTGCAAGGGAAACAACTCTAAGTAGCTTAGCAATTGCTTCTCTTAGGTCCCCCTTAGGTAACTTATTTTTTAGCAATCCTTTCTTATTAATATTACCTGACCTGCTTTCTTTTAATACTCCCGTACCTTTTCTATAGCGTTCTCTAGGTTGCTTAGTGGTTCCTAGGTAGTCTTATTATAGCCTATCTACTTTACTTTATACTATATTTCGTCATCTATGTCCTTATAACTAATAATCTTTAAAACTTACCATTTATCTTCTTCTTATCCTCTATATATGTCTGCCTTGTAAACTAGTGGCTTAATATCTCTATATGCTAGTTCTAGCATCGCAACGTGTTATATAGGGTAGATCCTCATTTTGGCTAGTAGGTTCAACTTATATATAACCAATAAAATTTTTTACTTAACTTTAAAAGGTCCTAGTCTAATATAGTCCAACTTCTTACTTAGTTATTAACTCTTAAAAAATTTATATAGTAGCTATACTTTATCTCCCTCCTTTAGATCTGGTCCCTTAGATCTCTTAGCATTATAGTACCTTTTTATTCTCTCCTATACTAGTTTAGCTGTTTCCGTAAGGTCTGCATAAAGATTTATTAACATCTCTATTCTTTATTTAGCTGTGCTACTCGTTTTCTTCGCTTAATATGGCAATAATAACATTCTTGGCTTATGTTAGCGACTTAGTTAATTAAGGCACGAGCACGGCATAAGGGACGCGCAAGCCTATATAATTGGTAGTCTATAAACGAGGATCCAAAGCTAGAGAAAGGAAGGGAGAAGAATAGTAGCGCCGTGCGAAGTTTTATACGGTCCTCTAGTCACGTGGACTTATATAACTTGGCGTCTACTATAACGTCTACTATAATCCACCGTTTTCCACTAGCGCTGTAATATTACCCCCCCCTCTAAAAAAGCCTGCCCTCAGGCTTTATATGTCCGTATTATATCCATGGGGTGTTCTTATCTATATGCTTAATAGGTAGCTTATTATCTTCGCTATACTAGCACTCTATCCACTTGTCTAGATACTTCGGAGGTCCTAGCTTATTAGGGTATTAGTTATAGAATTCTTTAAGCTTCTAGGGGCAACCTATAAAGTTCTAAGCGGGGTGTTACGGACGCTTTAAGTACGATGTTACGACTACTTGGAGAAGAGTCGGCGGAAGCTAGTTGGTTAATATAGGCACAGTCTAGGATAGATCCGGTGGAACTATATGACGAGGAATAGTAACCAAGGTTATATAGTGTTGAACATATTAACTGTATTAAACGGAAGGGATGTTACGTTTAATATAGATAACACGTACCTCACATATAAGAGAGGATTTCTTAGGAGTATGGTTGTGTATTTAAAGGACCTTAGTCCCTACTATAGATAGTTCTCTTCTTGTAGTAAATCTTAGAATATAATTGGAGTTAATCTATTAGGCCACTACTCTACTAGTTATTATTACGTTGTTAATTTTATTATACCTATATACCTAGCCTAATAATAGAACCTACTGTAGTCTAAGCTACAAGGTTCTGTTACACATTTACTACTAAGGTTACGGTATTAGAACAAAATCGAATAATATACCACTAAGAGCAGCACTAGTCACGACGGCGTTAGCAATAGCCATAACCTTAGGGCTAGGAGATACTAGTATAGATAATAGGGATTTTCAAGTAGTTACGCGAGGTTAGTTATAGGAAATGGTTGATCACTTATAAGACAATAATAGGATACTTAAAGAATGCATTAATGGAATCAGAGTAGTAAAGATTAAGTTACCTTTAATTAAACGATTCTTAGGAGAGAAGTTAAAGCTTAAGGGATTTCTTATATAGATATACTTTAAGGTAGTATAGAAAGGAGCGAAGTTAGTAATATTATTAGATTAAATAGCCTATGCAGGATTATTCCTGACGGGGAGGGCACTTAAGTGGTTTAAGCCGTATCTTATAGAAATATAGGCTAATGGCATAACAACTACTAACCAAGATGTACGGTATATATTTGCCAGTTAGAATGGATTTATAGAGCGACTAATATAGATATTTGGAGACCTGGAAGCTATAACTATAGCGGAATAAAAGCTTTAGAACTTAGTACAACGTACTTTAATAATTAAGTATATAACACAGTTCCAAACACTAGCTATATAGGTTAAGTAGAATAATAAGGCGCTTATAGCACAGTATAAATAGGGACTTAAGGCTAAAGTCTAGGACGCAATTATCCTAATAGAAGATGCGGATACTCTAAGAGAGTTAATAGATTAGTTAATAAAGATTAATAATAGGATCTACTAAAGGGAATAAGCTAAGAGAGGGCAAGACAGAGTTTTATAGTTATATAAGGCGCAGAGTACGCAACAATAGATATAGAGTTAGAAACTATGGAATGGCGTAGAGCTAATAGACCTAAGCGGTACTAAAGAAACCTAAAGATGGGAAAAGAAATTATGGAAACCTAAAGGTTAAGGATTAAGTAATTAAAGGACCTAAGAGTAGAGGCCAAACTAGGGATTTTAGTAGCAGAAGACGTTTAGGCGGACTCTATAGCAAGAAAGATAGTTTAAAGATAGAGCTTGCATAAATTGCGGAAAATAGGGTTATTTTGCTAGAGACTGTAGAGGTGGTTAGAGTAACTATATGGTAAAGAAAACTAGACTAGTAGATGGCATGTATATACAAAGGGATAACAGTGCACTATAAGGAATAAAAGAGTGTTTAATTAATAGTTTTGCGTATTGTTATAATAACATATACCGAATTTATAAGGATGCTAAGTATGGCGCAAGCTATTGGCTATAAGAGCTATTATTATCTAAGTTTAAAGGAACTAGTGAACTAGCTTATAGATTGGACATTAAAGATAATAAATTTGATATAGGCGAAGCATTTACTAATAATAAGGTAATAAGGGCAGCTTACTAGGAGTATACAAACCTTAAAGAAGTTAAAACAGAAGCAGAGACTAAAACTATTATAGAATAAGGTTTAGAAACAGGTATAGTAATACCATTAAATACGATTTCCATCGCTTTATAAGATAATAGGAGTAATGTTTAGAAGAAACTAAGTAAGTAGACAACTACTAGTGCTAGCTTATTACTTAATAAAGGTAAAAGGCCACAGGCTTAAGATTCTTAAGAAGAGATAAAAGAAGCTTAAGATTCTTAAAATAAGATAAGATACACCTAAGGACCCATAACAGACAAAAACTAATAGGAAAGGGCAGTAACTTAGTTTAGTGACAAATAAATAAGTATAGGACGTAAGTTCTAGAACTACAAGTTTAGAGAATAAATAAGAATATTAGCAATCCTAGGTAAACGTAGTATTTAGCCTAAAGATTAAACAGTTAATACTAGGATTAAAAAGCAAGACGACTATAAGGATCTAGCTGTAAAACGCAGAAAATAAAAAACTATAGATAAGTTCAGAATAAAAATTATTATATAGCAAGAGCAAAAGCTAAATAAGAGATTAGCTATACTAGGTTATATAAGGGATAGAGCACCCGTATAAAGAGTTACTAATAGGCTGAGTATAGGGACACCTAGGGCAAAGTAGTTAGATAAACTGGAATAAGAAAAGAATCTAGATATTCTAACTAGGTTTAAAGAAAGACATACTAAAGGATATTATAATATAGTAATAACAAGGTACTTTCTAACGGATAGACTATATATACTAAACCAGTTATATGGAAAGTGGTATAGGCAATGATATAATAATAAATAGGAAGATTTTTATATATGGCTAGATAAAAAAGTTATTTAAAACTAACCTATTATAGAGAAACGCATAAGTTATATTAAAGGAGTATTAATTATGACGTCAAGGAACCTAGAAGAGAGATTTAGGGACTAGAGAAGTAAATAATAAATCTTAGTACCCACAGCAGAGATACCAGTGGTTAGGTTAACTAGGTATAGGTTTAAACTTAAGAATAAAGACGAACTAAGAGTTAACCTAAAACATATAGCGTATTATACACTATCGTGGATAGCTTGTGTGGATGATATATGTAATATATATAGAGCACCTAAAGATAAGAACCAGAAGTACTTAGTAAGGATATATTAGGCACTAGAGGAAAAGCGGTTTAGGAACGCTAAGTATATATATAGTTGGCACCTAGTAGAAGTACAAGGTTAAGGAGACTTAATACTTTAACTAGGAAGATTCCTTATGGAAGAATACCTAAACGGATAATAGTAGTGGGAGTGCCTAGAGAACACTTATCTATGGTATATAGAGGAAAAGAAATAAACTAAGTATTAGCTAAAAGGGGACTAAGTATAAGCAGGATCTAGCAGCCAATAGTTAGAAAAAGGGGAGGTGTATAGAACTAGAGGGAACTAGTATTAGAGCCTTAAACCCTTAAAGGAATTTAAGGATAATACCTAAATTTAAGAGCTAAGTGGCAAGATCAGCAGTTTAAAGCGTTAGTAGATAGTGGAGTAACTAGGAACCATATATTACCAAAGGCAGTAGAAAGGATGGGGTTACTATATAGACAGAAAGAACACCCGTATCTACTTATAATAATTTTAAGAGATTAGATAGCCTATAGAGGAGGCATTATTAATCTTAAAATAGGACCTATTTAGATAACTATTAAAGGGAGACCAGTTAGAATGTCTTTTAATATCCTACCGTTAGGATAGGATGAGGCGATACTAGGAATACCTTAGTTATAGGAGTACAATCTAAAGATTAATTGGGTTATAGGTTAAGTTGATATTAAGAATACTTAATAGCGCAAAGTGCGACAATAAACTAAGTTGGTATAGTATTAAGTCGGAGCGATATATAAAGAGACTAAGCGAGACTTAAGTTATGTACTAAAGAGATACTATAAGTATGGTAAAAAGTTATGGTTACTAGCAAGTAAAAGGCTATTAGAGTATACAGCTTAGGACTATAAGATAGAATTAGAAAAGGGAATAAGTTTAAAGTTTTTTCTAATCTATAAGCTTACTAAAATAGAGTTAGTAGCACTTAAGGAGTTTGTTTAGGAGAACTTATAAAAGGGATATATTAGACTGTTATAGTTATTAGCAGAATATCTAGTATTATTTATCCTAAAGAAAAACGGAAAACTTAGGATGTGTATAGACTATAGATAGTTAAACAGCATCACTAAGAAGGATAGGTATCCTTTACCCTTAATTAGCGAAATCCAAGACAGGATAGGCAACGCAAAGATCTTTATAAAGATAGATCTAAGATAGGCGTACTATTAGATTAGAATTAAGGAAGGCAACAAATAGAAGGCAGCCTTTAGGTTAAAGAAAGGACTATATAAGCCATTAGTTATGCAATTTGGGCTTATAAACGCACTAGTAACGTTTTAAAAGCGAATTAATAGTATATTAGGAGAACACCTAGATAAATTTATTATAGTATACCTCAACGACATTATTATCTACTTAGAGAATAAGGAAGAATATAGAAAACATATTAAGTGGGTCTTAAAGAGACTATAAGAAGAACAGATACTAGTAGTAATTAAAAAATGCGAGTTCTTTACCTAGAAGACCAATTTTGTTAGATTTATTATTGAACTAGGCCAATTTAGTATAGATCTAAAGAAGATTAAGGCTATAGTGAATTAGTAGGAACCAGAGAATATTATATAGTTAAAGTCGTTCCTAGGGTTTTATAATTACTATAAAAGGTTTATAGCGCAATGGTTATAGAACGTTAAGCCATTTATATAGTTAATAAAGAAAGAAGAACTATGGGTATAGGGAAAGGAGTAATAAAAACTGTTTAAGAGAATTAAAGAGTTATTTACCTAGGAGCTAGTTTTTAAGATCTACTAACTAGGTCTAGAGATAGTTGTAGAAACAGATATATTAGACTTTGCACTAGGGGCGTACTTTCTATAGAAATATTAAAATGGATGGCACCCAGTGGTATACTATAGTTGGAAGATAATACTACTAGAGTTAAACTATAACATCTACAATAAGGAGTTGTTAGGTATAGTTATAGTACTTAAGAAATAGAGAGCGTTTTTATAAGGCATAGAGAAACCATTTATGGTTAAAACGGACTATAAGAACCTTATAGGATTTCTAATAATAAAGGAACTCAACTAAAGATAGGTTAGATGGGCGGAAATACTTATAGAATACTATTTTGAAATTTAGTATACCAAGGGTATAGATAATGCACGAGCAGATGCTCTAAGCAGAAAGGCTGAACTATAGAGTAGTAAAAAGCTATTAGGAGCTTTATTACGAAAGGATTAAGACAGATTAATTAGGTATAATTATCTAAAGATTATAGTAACTAAAGAAAGTCAGATCTATAAATTACTAAAGAGTGATTAGATATAGAAGATCTAAGAAGCGTAGGTAGAGGATCTAGACTTAGAGCAATATAAAAATAGAGAAGTAACATATATGCCTAAGTCTATTATAGAAGAATTTGTTAAGGAATTCCATAAGGGAATAATATAAGGATATAATAAAGCTATAGGCTTAGTATTAAGACTTTAAGAGGAGTATATTGTTTAAGGAATCTGGGGACTAGTAAGATAAGTTACTAAGGAATATTTAAATTGCTAAAGGAACAAACCAATAAGATATAAGCTGTATGGAGGGCTATAACCTATTAAGACACTAGGAAGACCATAGGAGGTTATATTATAGGACTTTATTATTAAGTTACTAAAGTTAAGAGATCCTATTATAGGATAAGATTATAACGCGATTTTAGTAATAGTGGATAAGCTAATAAAGTGGGGATACTTTATAGCGTGCACTAAAGAGATATTAGTAAAAGATATCGCTAGAATCTATATAAAAGAAGTATTCGCAAGATATAGAGCACCAGATAAAATTATATTAGATAGAGATCTAAGATTTATAGTAGTATTTTAGGAAGTATTTCTAGTAGAATAAGGGGTTTGTATAGTAATATCTACAGCATATTACCTATAGACGGATGGATAAACGGAAAGACTAAACTAGATACTAGAGCAGTATCTAAGGCACTATATTAATCACATATAGAATAATTGGGTATCGTTGTTACTAGTTATATAGTTTACATATAATGCATTACTATAAGAAGGAATGGGGACATTACTATTTAAGGCGAATTACGGATACGAGCTAAGAACATCATTATCGCTATATTAAGTAAAAAAGACGAGTAGCACAGCTAAACAAAGAATGGAGATGTTAATAAATCTTTATGCAAACCTTAAAGAAATAGCTAAACTAGTATAAGAACGAATAAAAAGGTATTATAATACTAAGAGATCTAAGGGACCAGATCTTAAGGAGGGAGATAGAGTATAGCTACTATATAAAAATTTTAAGAGTTAATAACTAAGTAAGAAGTTGGACCATATTAGACTAGAACCTTTTAAAATTAAGTAAAAAATTTTATTGGTTATATATAAGTTGAATCTACTAGCTAAAATGAAAATCTACCCTATATAGTATATTGCAATGCTAGAGCCAGTATATGGGAATATTAAGCTACTAGTCTATAAGGCAGACACGTATAGAGGATAAGAGGAAGACAAATAGCAAGTTTCAAAAATCATTAGCTATAAGGATGTAGATAATAAGGCATAGTATAAAGTAAAGTAAATAGGCTATAGTAAGACTACCTAGGAACTACTAAGCAACCTAAGGAACGCTATAGGAAAGGTATAGGAGTATTAGAAGAAAGTAGGTTAGGTAATATTAACAAAGAAGAATTGCAAAAAAATAAGTTACCTAAGGGGGACCTAAGAGGAGCAATTGCTAAGCTACTTAGAGTTGTTTCCCTTGCTAAAGGAGAGCTAATTTTTTTATTACCTAGCTTAGACAAACCCTATTAAACCAGTTTCCACTTCTTAGAACGGACCTTCTTGTAGACATATTTAAGGCATTAAAGACGAGCATAAGTTAAACGTTAAGCTTTAAGGACGTATATAGACTCTTCTAAGGCACGTTAAACCTTAAGTAGTATAGAGGCTAGCTTACCATTAAGCTTTATAGCAGTAGATTAAACATAAGACCCTATAATAAGTTACTTAGGGGACTTAAAGACTGTTAAGAGTTATAGAACGCGCATACTTAGCGTTAGAGATAGAGCAAATATTATAGGACGATTAAATGTTTGCTTTAGTACACTTAGAGCAAGAGGAGGGTTGTTAAGATAAAGAACTCGCTAGTGTAATACAAACTAACCCCTCTTTCGCACACCTTGAGTAAGGAATCGCCATTACTTTACCCAGTAACAGTATAGAGGAGACCGTACGAAGGCAACGCTTAACCCAGGAAAAAAAAGAAAAAGCTTTAGGTATAGTAAGTACGGATATTAACCAGAGTGGTTAAACGGACATTACACCTCTAGTAGATAACTTAGAGATATTAGGAATCTTTAAGGACGAAGATAAAGAGGAGGGAGATAGTATTACGGACGCTTTAAGTACGATATTATAACTACTTAGAGAAGAGTTGGCGGAAGCTAGTTGGTTAATATAGGTATAGTCCAGGATAGATCTGGTAAAACTATATAATAAGGAATGGTAACCGAGGTTACGTGGTGTTGAATATATTAACTATATTAAACAGAAGGGATGTTATGTTTAATACAGACAATACATACCTTACGTACAAGAGAGGATTTCTTAGGAGTATGGTTATGTATTTAAAGGACCTTAGTCCCTACTATAGATAGTTCTCTCCTTATAGTAAATCTTAGAATATAATTAGAGTTAATCTATTAGGCCACTACTCTACCAGTTGTTATTACGTTGTTGGTTTTGTTGTACCTATATACCTAGCCTAATAACAGAACCCACTGTAGTCCAAGCTACAAGGTTCCGTTACACGGGGTACCAAGTTGGGTCTGGATTGTAACCTTTCTATTAGATATAGTATTTTAGCGTTCCTTGTACTAGTTTATAGGCTAGTATTTTATTAACTTTCTATTTATTGTCGCCATTAACTTAAATCGGCAGTGGAGGCTTATTCTTTTGTCTAGGTAGTAGGTTATTTATAGCTTTCCATAGCTTATCTGGTAAGAAAATAGGGTGGACTTTAATTAAGTCTTGGAGTTTAACCTTATATAAGTTGCCTTCTTTATTAAGGATTTTATATAGTCCTACTATCTTATAGTCTAGCTTATAGCTAGGCCGTTCTATTTTTTAGTTCTTTATTATAACCCAGACCTTATTACCTATAGTAAAGTTGGGCTTGCGCCTGTGCTTATTTGCCTACTATTTTATTAATTTCTAGGCCTTCTCTAGGTTCTTATAGGCTACTATTTATACTTCTTCTAAGTGTCTAGCATACTGCTGTGCTTCCTTATAAGATAGTTTTTTGTGTATAGTTTGTGGTCCTTCTAGTCTCTTCCAGTTAAAGCTTGTATGGGGTAAGTATCCTATTTCTAGCTAAATAGGTGCAAACCCCGTAGAGTTATAGGGTAGGGTTGCCTGGGCGTAGTTTATTATAGGTAGTAGTCTGCTCTAGTTGTTTTAAAAGTAGTTAATAAAGGGCTGGAGTCTTTAGTCTAAGTATTGATTTATAATCTCCGTCTAACTGTCTATCTAGGGGTGGTATACTATAGAGAGCTTTAGCCTAATACCTAGGATTTAGGTGAACTTGTTCTAAAAGGCTAATATAAACTGCGGCCTGTGGTTGGATATGATAGTATCTAGTAGTCTATAAATTTGGTAGATATAGTAGATATATAGTTAGGCCGCCTCTTTAGTATTAATATTCTTATAATAGGTGTTACGGACGCTTTAAGTACGATGTTATAACTACTTGGAGAAGAGTTATAGGAAGCTAGTTAGTTAATATAAGCACGGTCCAGAATAGATCCGGTGGAACTATGTAACGAGGAATAGTAAGCGAGTCACATAATATTATACGTAGTGTATAGAGTATACGCGGTATACGCTACGTATAATATGTATAACACGTACCTTATGTATAAGAGAGGATTTTATAGGAGTATGGTTGTGTATTTAAAGGACCTTAGTCCCTACCGTAGATAGTTCTCTCCTTGTAGTAAATCTTAGAATATAATTAGAGTTAATCTATTAGGCAACTACTCCACTAGTTATTATTAAGTTGTTGTTTTATTTATACCTATATACCTAGCCTAATAATAGAACCCACTGTAGTCTAAGCTATAAGGTTCCGTTATATATTTACTACTAAGGTTATAGTATTAAAACAAGATTAAACAATATGCTACTAAGAGCAGCACTAGTTACAACAATGACGTTAACGGCAGCCACAACCTTAGGGCTAGGTAATACTAGTATAAACAAGGGGGATTCTTAAGTGGTTACACAAGGTTAGTTATAGGAAATGGTTAATTACTTACAAAATAATAATAGGATACTTAAAGAACGTATTAATAGAATTAGAGTAGCAAAGATTAAGTTACCTTTAATTAAACAATTCTTAGGAGAGAAGTTAAAGCTTAAGGGATTTCTTACGTAAATGTACTTTAAGGTAGTACAGGAAGGAGCGAAGTTAGCAATATTATTAGACTAAGTAGCCTATACAGGATTGTTCCTGATAGGGAGGGCACTTAAGTGGTTTAAGCCGTATTTTATAGAAATATAGGCTAATAGCATAACAACTACTAACTAAGATGTATGGTATATATTTGCTAGTTGGAATGGGTTTGTAAAGCAACTAATATAGATATTTGGAGACCTAGAGGCCATAACTATAGCGGAACAAAAGCTTTAGAACTTAGTATAACACACTTCAGCAATTAAGTATACAACACAGTTTTAAATACTAGCTATGTAGGTTAAGTGGAATAATAAGGTACTTATAGCACAGTATAAATAGGGACTTAAGGCTAAAGTCCAGGACGTAATTATCTTAATGGAAGATACGGATACTCTAAGAGAGTTAATAAATTAGTTAATAAAGATTAATAATAGGATCTACCAAAGGGAATAAGCTAAGAGAGGGTAAGATAGAGTTCTATAGTTATATAAGGCGCAGAGTACGCAATGACAGATATAGAGTTAAAAACTATAGAATGGCGCAGAGCTAATAGACCTAAGTGGTACTAAAGAAACCTAAAGGTGGGAAAAGAAACTATAAAAACCTAGAGGTTAAGGATTAAGTAATTAAAGGACTTAGGAGCAGAGGCTAAACTAGGAATCTTAGCAGTAGAAGATATTTAGGCGGACTCTATAGCAAGAAAAATGGTTTAAAGATAGAGCTTATATAAATTATAGAAAACAGGGTCATTTCGCTAGAGACTATAGAGGTAGTTAGAGTAACTATACGGTAAAGGAAACTAAACTAGTAGATAGCATATATATACAAAGGGATAATGGTGCACTGTAAGGAACAAAAAAATATTTAATTAATAGTTTTGTATATTATTATAATAATATATGCCGAATTTATAAGGACGCTAAGTATGGCGCAAGCTATTAGCTATAGGAGCTATTATTATCTAAGTTTAGAGGAACCAATAAACTAGCTTATAGATTAGATATTAAAGACAATAAATTTAACACAGGCGAAGTATTTACTAATAATAAGGTAATAAAAGCAGCTTACTAGAAGCATACAGACCTTAGAGAAGTTAAAATAGAAGTAAAGACTAAGACCATTATAGAATAAGGTTTAGTAACGGGTATTATAATACTATTAGATATGATTTCCATCGCTTTATAAGATAATAGGAGTAATATTTAGAAGAAACTAAGTAAGTAGATAACTGCTAGTACTAGCTTATCACTTAATAAAGGTAAAAGGCCATAGGCTTAAGATTCTTAAGAAGAGATAAGAGAAGCTTAAGATTCTTAAGATAAGATAAAACACACCTAAGAACCCACAACGGATAAAAACTAATAGGAAAGGGTAGTAACTTAGTTTAGTAACAAATAAATAAGTATAGGATGTAAGTTTAAGAACTACAAGTTTAGAGAACAAATAAGAACATTAGTAATCCTAGGTAAATACAGTATTTAGCCTAAAGATTAAACAGTTAATACTAGGATTAAAAAGCAAGACAACTATAAGAATCTAGCTATAAGACGCAGAAAATAAGAAACTATAAATAAGTTTAGAATAAGAATTATTATATAGCAAAAGCAAAAGCTAGATAAGAGATTAGCTATGCTAGGTTATATAAGAAACAGAGTACCTATATAAAGAGTTACTAATAGGCCAAGTGCAGGGACACCTAGGGTAAAGTAGTTAGATAAACTAGAATAAGAAGAGGATCTAGATATTCTAACTAGGTTTAAAGAAAGATATACTAAAAAATGTTATAACGCAGTAATAATAAGGTACTTTCTAACGGATAGACCATACACACTAAACCAGTTGTATGGAAAGTGGTATAGGCAACAACATAATAATAAATAGGAAGACTTTTATATATAGTTAGATAAAAAAGTTGTCTAAGACTAACCTATTACGGAAAAACGTATAAGTTATATTAAAGGAGCATTAATTATAATATTAAGGAACCTAGAAGAGGGATCTAGGGACTAAAGAAGTAAGTAATAAATTTTAGTACCTATAGTAGAGATACTAGTGGTTAGGTTAACTAGGTATAGGTTTAAACTTAAGAATAAAAATAAACTAAGAGTTAACCTAAAACATATAGTATATTATACACTATTATAGATAGCTTGTGTGGATAATATATATAACATATATAGAGCACCTAAAGATAAGAACTAGAAGTACCTAGTAAGAATATATTAGGCACTAGAAGAAAAACGGTTTAGGAATACTAAGTATATATATAGTTGGCACCTAGTAGAAGTACAAGGTTAAGGGGACTTAATACTTTAACTAAAAAGATTCCTTACGGAAGAATACCTAGACGGATAATAGTAGTAGAAGTACCTAGAGAATACTTGTCTATAGTATATAAAGGAAAAGAAATAAACTAAATATTAGCTAAAGTTAGACTAAATATAAATAGGATCAAGCAGCCAGTAGTTAGGAAAAGGGGAGGCGTATAGGACTAGAGGGAACTAGTATTAGAGCCTTAGACCCTTAAAGGAATTTAAGGATAATACCTAAATTTATAAGTTAAATAGCAAGATTAGCAGTTTAAAGTATTAGTAGATAGTGGAGTAACTAGGAACCACATATTACCAAAGGTAGTAGAAAGGATAGGGTTACTATATAGATAGAAGGAACACCCATATCCACTTATAACAATTTTAGGAGATAAGATAGCCTATAGAGGAGGTATTATTAATCTTAAAACAGGACCTATTTAGATAACTATTAAAGGGAAACTAGTTAGAATGTCTTTTAATATCCTACTATTAGGACAGAATAAGGCAATACTAGAAATGCCTTAATTACAGAAGTACAATCTAAAAGTTAATTAGGTTATAGGTTAGGTTAATATTAAGGATACATAATAATATAAAGTGCGATAGTAAACCAAGTTGGTATAGTACTAAGTTGGAGTAATATATAAAGAAACTAAGCGAGGCTTAAGTTATGTACCAAAGAGATACTATAAGTATAGAAAAAAGTTATGGTTACTAGAAAGTAAAAAGCTGTTAGAGTATATAGTATAGGACTATAAAATAGAATTAGAAGAAGAAACTAGTCTAAAGTTCTTTCTAATCTATAAGCTTACTAAAATAGAGTTAGTAGCGCTTAAGGAGTTTATCTAGGAGAACTTATAAAAGGGATATATTAGACCATTATAGTTATTAACAGGATATCCAGTATTGTTTATTCTAAAGAAAAATGGAAAACTTAGGATGTGTATAAACTATAGACAGTTAAACAGTATTACTAAGAAGGATAGGTATCCTTTACCCTTAATTAGCGAAATCTAAGATAGGATAGGCAATGTAAAGATCTTTATAAAGATAGATCTGAGATGGGTATACCATTAGATTAGAATTAAGGAAGGTAACGAATAAAAGGCAGCCTTTAGGTTAAAGGAAGAACTATATAAGCTATTAGTTATACAATTTGGGCTTATAAACGCACCAGTAATATTCCAGAAGCGAATTAATAGTATATTAGGAGAACACCTAGATAAATTTGTTATAGTATACCTTAACGACATTATTATCTACTTAGAGAGTGAGGAAGAGCATAGAGAACACGTTAAATGGGTCTTAAAGAGACTATAGAAAGAATAGATACTAGTAGCAATTAAGAAATATAAGTTCTTTACTAGGAAGACTAATTTTGTTAAATTCATTATTAAACTAGGCCAACTTAGTATAGATCCAAAGAAGATTGAGGCTATAGTAAATTAGCAAGAACCAGAGAATATTATATAGTTAAAATTGTTTCTAGGGTTTTGTAATTACTATAGAAGGTTTATAGCGTAATGGTTACAGGATATTAAGCTATTTATATAATTAATAAAGAAAGAAGAACTGTGGGCATAGGGGAAGAAGTAATAAGAGTTATTTAAAAGAGTTAAAGAGTTATTTACCTAGAAGCTAGTTCTTAAGATCTATTAACCAGGGTTAAAGACGGTTATAGAAACGGATACATTAGACTTTATACTAGGAGCGTACTTCCTATAGAAATATTAAAATGGATGGCACCCAGTAGCATACTATAGTTAAAAGATAACACTATTAGAGTTAAACTATGACATCTATAATAAGGAGTTGTTAGGTATAGTTACAGTACTTAAGAAATAGAGAGCATTCTTATAAGGCACAGAAAAACCATTTGTGGTTAAAATAGACTATAAGAACCTTATAGGATTCCTAATAATAAAGGAACTTAACCAAAGACAGGTTAGATAGGCGGAAATGCTTATAGAATACTATTTCGAAATTTAGTATACTAAGAGTATAAACAATACACAAGCGGACGCTCTAAGCAGAAAGGCTAAATTATAAAGTAATAAAAAGCTATCGGGAGCTTTATTGCGAAAGGATTAAGACGGATTAATTAGGTATAATTATCTAAAGATTGTAGTAACTAAGGAAAGTTAGATCTATAAATTACTAAAGAGTAATTAGATATAGAAGATCTAAGAAGTATAAGTAGAGGATCTAGACTTAGAGTAATATAAAAATAGAAAAGCAATATATATGCCTAAGTCTATTATAGAAGAATTTGTTAGGGAATAATATAAGGGAATAATATAAGGACATAACGGAGCTATAGGCTTAGTATTAAAACTTTAAGAGGAGTATATTATTTAAGGAATCTGGGGACTAGTAAGATAAGTTATAAAGGAATATTTAGATTGCTAAAGGAATAAACCAATAAGGTATAAGCCGTATGGAGGGCTATAACCTATTAAGACACCAGGAAGACTATAGGAAGTTATATTATAGGACTTTATTATTAAATTACTAAAGTTAAGAGATCCTATGATAGGATAAGATTATAATATAATCTTAGTAATAGTAGATAAGCTAATAAAGTGGGGATACTTTATAGCATGCACTAAAGAGATATTAGTAGAGGATATTACTAGAATCTATATAAAGGAAGTATTTGCAAGATATAGAGTACTAAATAAGATTATATTAGACAGAGATCTAAGATTTATAGTAGCATTTTAGGAAGTGTTTCTGGCAGAATAAGGGGTTCGCGTAGTAATATCTATAGTATATTATCCGTAGACGGACGGATAAACGGAAAGACTAAACTAGATACTAGAGTAGTATCTAAGACACTATATTAATCACGCACAGAATAATTAGGTATTGTTATTACCAGTTACACAGTTTGCATACAATACAACACTATAAGAAGGAATGGGGATATCACTATTTAAGGCAAACTACGGATATAAGCTAAGAACATCGTTATCGCCATATTAAGTAAAAAAGACGAGTAGCATAGCTAAATATAGAATAGAGACGTTAATAAATCTTTATATAGACCTTAAAGAAACAGCTAAACTAGTATAAGAATGAATAAAAAGGTACTATAACGCTAAGAGATCTAAGGGACCAGATCTTAAGGAGGGGGATAAAGTATAGCTACTATACAAAAATTTTAAGAGTTGATGACTAAGCAAGAAATTGGACTATATTAGACTAGGACCTTTTAAAGTTAAGTAAAGAATTTTATTAGTTATATATAAGTTAAACCTACTAGCCAAAATGAAAATCTACCCTATATAACACGTTGCAATGCTAGAGCTAGTATACGGGAATATTAAGCCACCAGTCTATAAGGTAGACACGTATAAAGAACAGGAGGAAGATAAGTAGCAAGTTTTAAAGGTTATTAGTTATAAAAATGTGGATAATAAAACATAGTATAAAGTAAAGTGGATAGGCTATAGTAAGACTACCTAGGAACCACTAAGCAACTTAGGGAACGCTATAGGAAAGGTACGGGAGTATTAGAAGAAAGTAGGTTAGGTAATATTAATAAAGAAGAGTCGCCAAAGAACGAGTTACCTAAGGGGGACCCAAGAGGAGTAATTGCTAAGCTACTTAAAGTTGTTTCCCTTATAGAAGGAGAGCTAATCTTTTTATTACCTAGCTTAGATAAACCCTATTAAACTAGTTTCCACTTCTTGGAATAAACCTTTTTACGCACTTTCTTAAGACAAAGAAGATGGGTAGAGGCCAATAGACGGGCTTTAAGGGCACGCTGTTAAGCAGCTATAGCCTCCTACTCCGCTTTTTATAAATAACGAAGCTTATCTAAGGCACTTAAGAGCTTACCATTAAGCTTTATAACGGCAGATTAAACACAAGACCCTATAATAAGTTACTTAGGGAACTTAAAGACTGTTAAGAGTTATAGAACGCGTATACTTAGCGTTAGAGATAGAGCGAATATTACAGGACGATTAAATATTTGCCTTAGTACACTTAGAGCAAAAGGAAGGTTGTTAAGATATAGAACTCGTTATCATAATATATATTAACCCCGCTTTTAAACAACGAGAATATGGAGACGACATTATCTTACCAAGCAATAGAATGGCAGCTATAGTGCGAGCACAGCGTTGCGCTTATAAAGAAGAAGAAGCTTTAGGTATAATAAGTAAGAATATTAACCAGACTAATTAAACGGATATTACACCTCTAGTGGATAACTTGGAGATGTTAGGAATCTTTAAGGACGAAGATAAAGAGGAGGGAGATAGTATTATGGACGCTTTAAGTACGATATTACAACTACTTAGAGAAGAGTCGTAGGAAGCTAGTTAGTTAATATAAGTATAGTCTAGGATAGATCTAGTGGAACTATATAATAAGGAATGGTAAGCGAGTTATATAATGTTATACGTAGTGTATAGAGTATACGCAGTATACGCTATATATAACACGTATAACACATACCTTACGTATAAGAGAGGATTTTATAGGAGTATAGTTGTGTATTTAAAGGACCTCAGTCCCTACTATAGATAGTTCTCTCCTTGTAGTAAATCTTAGAATATAATTGGAGTTAATCTGTTAGGTAATTACTCCACCAGTTATTATTAAGTTGTTGTTTTATTTATACCTACATACCTAGCCTAATAATAGAACCCATTGTAGTCTAAGCTACAAGGTTCCGTTACAACAGGGGATTAAAAACGGGCGCTTGCTAAAGCGGTTAACTAGGATTATAACCATATTATATCTGTCGCGGTCTATAGGTAACTTGTGGAAGTTTATAAAGATATACTACCAGGGGCGTTCTGGTATTGGAAGTGGCTTTAATAGCCCTAGGGTCTTGTCTTGTGGAATTGTAGACCTATAGTAGTTATTGCAGTTCTATACATAGTGGTTAATATCCATAACTATTCTAGGCTAGTAGTAGCGGTCGCTAATAATTCTACGGGTCTTATTTTTTCTGGGGTGGGCCATAGAGACCTAAGTATATGCTTTGGCAATAAGCTAAGTCCGTAAATTTTGTTCCTCTGCCACTACTAGCTATTCCTAGTGCTTAAGCAGTCCGTTTTTAAGGGACTATGGGCTAGTAGTATCCTTTACCTTTTCGCGGCACTTCTGTAGAGAAGGGGCTGTACAGTTTGCCTGCAGTAGTTTATTAATAAGGTTAAGTTCTATAGAGTTAATGGGGCATATCTTAGCGTCTAAAGGGTCTGTATTTAGTTCTGCCTATATCTAGGGGTTAAGGTGCTCTGGTTATAGTAGTGCCTAGGTCTATAATAAGATCTTTATAGCCGCCTAATTACCTAAGTCCTATTTACGCCTTATAAGAGCATTTGCATGGTTTGTAGCGCCTGGTCTATATATAATTAAGAAGTTGAACTAAGATAGGATATCCGCCTAGCGTGCCTAGCGGGCTGTAAGGGCCTTAGTTATTATAAAGTATTCTAGGGCCTTATAATCCAAAACTACCTTAATAGGCTTAGGGGTCCCCTCTAGCTGTATACGCTAGTGCTAAAAGCTAGAGATAATAGCCAGCATTTCTTTATTATAGATATGGTAGTTTGGCTTAGCATCTATTATAGTCTTTAAATAGTATATAATAGGGTGCCATTCTCCGTCTAGTTGCTTCTGGGAAAAAACACCGGCTATTGCACTATTTAAGGTATCAGTTTCTAGCATTAAGGGCCGTTCTAGGTTAAAGTAGGCAAGTAGGGGAGCTGATACCAGCCGCTTTTTAAGCTTATTAAAGGCCTGCATATATATGGCGTTAAAGTGGAATAGCTGGTCTTTCCTAGTAAGGCGGTTAAGAGGCTAGGCGATCCTGCTATAGTTCTTAATAAAGTGTTAATAGAAGTTATAGAAACCTAAAAATGATTATACCCCCTTTATTATAACAGTGCTAGAGCGCGTTACCTGCCAAATTCTACCAACCTACAATTGGCTCGCTTACCGCTAGCGCCTTAACGGCTGCCCCTTTATATATGTTTACTATGGTCCTTACAACCCCCTTCTTTTCTTCTCCTTAGCTTAGTATCTTCATTAGATAGCAATCCACAAGCTTTAGTTTAGGGGCATTTATACAAGCCATTACATTATACTAAGCTCTCCATACACTGCCTAGGAAGGCCTTAATAATATCCCCACATCTTAAAAGAAACTTTATCTACAACAACGCATTAACGCGCTATACTTAGATACTAGAACAACTTTATACTGCCTAGGAAGGCCTTAATAATATCCCACTTTATAAGCCAGGCAGGACTAGACCTATACCCCCAGAATTAAAACTGAAACGTATAAAACCAACAAACCCTAGGAGGCTAATAATGGCACCTAAAGCGAGCTTATCTAAAAGACCTGCCTCTACTTAAGAGGAACACGAGATCTAATTAGGATTAGAAATTAAAGACAATAATAACATTACAGATATACGCGAACAGATTCGCGCCCTTACGGCCAATTAAAAGGTTAATTGTCTTTAAGCCTAAAGTATATAAGAGACTCTAAAGGAGATCCTAAAAAGCCTTACTACCTTATAAAGCAGCCCAGCCTCCCCTTTATAAAGCCTTAGTCAACCCATTCGCTCGACTAAATATAATACACCAAAAAGTACAGATATAATAATAAAGTAATTAAAATCTGTTAAGCTTCCTAACCCTTAACTACTGTCTAATAGGATAGACCCTACCTTTAAGAACTAGAGGATCTAAGTATAAGGAAAACTCCGAATTAACCACAACCATTTCCCCTCTAAAGAGGCCAAAATGCTCTACCTTTTTGGCCGAACTATAGGGGACGCCCAACGTTACCTTTAAGCTAAGTTTAAAGATGACTCTCCTGTCCAATTTATATCTATTAATAAGATACTGTAGTACCTAGCAGCTATCTATATTAACCCAAATAAAGTACGGGACGCTTGGTATAACTATAACCGCCTAATAATAAAGCTAAACCAATCCTTTGCCGAATTCTAGACTTAATTTTTACACCTTACAGAAGAAGGCTAGGTCCCTCTTAAAAACTACCAATTAGACCTTTACAATAAACTAACAATTAGGCTATAAGAGAAGATTGCTATAACTCTAGATAACCTACTAACCTATAAAAGACTTATAGCTCGTTGCCTATTGTTAGACTTAGAGCTAAAGCGGATTAACGCCTACCTAGATTAGTAGAAGCAACCCTATAGCAATTAAAGCTTACCCGCTACCCCTACGGGAGCTAGAGTAGGAAGACCAGCCACGACCACTACTATATTAAAAGCGGTTATAACTACGCACCAACAAGCCTCGCCCGACTAGCTATATACCACAACCTTAACTAGTACTCGTCGCAATACCCCAATCGACCCTACCACAGCCACTTGCTATAACTGCGATAAAAAGGGTTACTTTACCTTGTCTTGCCTAGAACTAAAGGATATCAAGGAGATAGAGAAAGGAGAAACGTCCAATAAGTTAGGAAAAGAAGAACCCTAGGGAAAGACTCCCCCCTAGGGTATCCTATTGATCTTAAAGAGATTAATCTAAGTTAGTTAATAAGTGGAAAACACTTTATAGTTCCATATACAGTATCTTAAAATGGATATAGAGTTAACTTAACTGCCCTTATTAACACTAGAGCAAATAGCTTTACCTTTATAAATACTGCCTATATAATTGATGTTGCCAAGTTTCTAAATATAAAAGCCACCCTACTAGAGAAGCCTGTCTAGGTAAAAGGCTATAACGGCTAAGCTAGTAAGCCGGTTGCCCATATCCTAAAGTTATATATCTCCCTTAATGGATAACGTTAATATAGTATCCCCTTCTGTATCTTAGACCTAGAGTCCCACAATATAATCTTTAGCCGAAAATGGATATCCTACTTTAATATTTGGCTGAACGTATAACAAAGACAGTTTGTCTGGCCGGAGAATAGGCCAAAATTACCCTCCTTTATTAGAGAAATCCAAACCGACTATAAGATACTAGCCGCGAAGTCTAACCCTATATACTAGTAGGATGTCTAGGCCTATAACCTAGCCTTCGCCTAAGAAGACGCCCGCCGCGAAGCTAGAAAGAACTCCATATTAACAAAGATACTCTCCTGAAGCGCTATGTTTGAGAAGAACTCTACCTACAGAAGCGGGATAGATAGTGGCATAGATAATGTCTAAATCGCGCAGATCTGACTAGTGTGGAAAAGAATATACCAATAAGATATAAGGGATAACCTTTAAAAGATGCAATAGGAGTTAAAAGGAGTAATAACAACACTAATACCCTAGAGGGCCCTAAGGTCACACACGCCCCTAGTATTATATAACCCCCCTATAGTAGACATTGCCGTAATTAGCGCTATAGTATTTTACTTTAATATATACCGGAAGGACAATAAGGTCTTTATAACGAGCCTATATAAGATTAACCAGATTATTAACAAGAGGGAAGAAAAGCTAATTAAGGAAACTAATAAGGAACTAGTTAAACGTCTTCTTCCTACTATCTATACTAAGTACAAGGACGCATTCTTAAGGGCGGCTTTAGACAAGTTACCCCCTTACCAGATATATAATTATAAGATTTAATTAGAAGCTAATAACTCGCTAGGCTATAGCCCCCTCTACTAATAATTAATGGATAAGCTAAAAGCAATAAAGTAGTACTTAATTAATAACCTTAATAAAGGGTTTATCGAGCCAAGTTAAGCCCCTTTTACTTTCCCTATCCTATTTGTAAAAAAGCCTAGTGGAGGCCTTTATTTTTGTATTAACTATTAGAAGCTAAATGCTATTACTTAAAAGGATCGGTATTCTATTCCTTTAATTAACGAAACCCTTATATGTCTAAGCCGGGTAAAGATCTTTACTAAACTTAGTATCCGCCAAGCTTTCTACTAAATTAGGATAGACCCTGCATCTAAAGATTTAATAACGTTCTATACCCGTTATAGGTCCTATAAATATAAAGTTCTTCCTTTTAGACTAATAAATGGACCGGCTACGTACCAAAGGTATATAAATAACGTTCTTTTTAATTACCTTAATAAATTCTGCATGGCATACCTAGACGACATCCTTATATACTTAAACAACGAACTTGAGTACTAAGTTTATATTAAGAAGGTCCTAGAGAGATTATAGAACGTAAGCTTATAAGTTAATATCAAGAAATATAAATTTAGGGTAAAACGTATAAAGTACCTCAGGTTTATAGTAAGTACGGATAGGATTAAAGTTAACCCTAAGAAGGTTAATGTAATCCGCAACTAGCAGCCCCCTTATACTATAAAGGGTATCTAGTCCTTCCTGGGTTTTTATAATTTCTACCACCAATTTATCTATAACTATAGAGTAGTGGCAACGCCTCTTATACGACTTACCTGGAAAGATACGCCTTTTGTCTTTAATAATGACTATATAGAAGCCTTTGGAGAGTTAAAAAATCGGCTTATCTCTTCTCTAATCCTTTGTCACTATGACCCGGACCTCGAATTAATGTTAGAGATAGACGCTTTTAATAAAGTTATAGCGGGAATCCTATCACAATTATATCTAGACAGCGAATAGTACCCTATCGCCTTCTTCTTAAAAACAATGGACCTAGCTAAGTGTAACTACGAGGTATATAATAAAGAAATGCTAGCTATTATCCAATTATTGTCCTAATAGCGTGTAGAGCTTAAAGGCACGAACTCCTGGATTAAGATATATACGGATTATAAAGCCCTAGAGTACTTTATAACTATAAAGCAGCTTACCGGACGACAAGCCCATTAGGCTAAAATACTCTCCAAATTCTTCTTTACAATTATATATTGTTCTGGCAAGCAAAACACTAAAGCTAATATACTAACCCGAAGGGAATAAGATATAGGACCCTAGGATAAGCTAAAGACCTAATACTAGACGCGCGCCCTCCTCTATCCCAAATAGCTTAACCTATAAATTCTTAAAGAACTAGACTCTAAACGGAATAAGCTAGCACCCTTAAAGGGAGCAGTCTTAAATAAACTAATAGGGCTAGTTAACCGCATCCTAACTATAAACCGCACAGCTAACTCCCTAAAGGCCCTCCGCAACTAAGCCGCGAAGGAGGACCCTAATTTGGAAATAGAAGAAGGACTGCTTCTATACTAAGAACGGCTTATAGTTCCAGATGTTAATAACCTACAGATAGAGTTAATCCGTAAAGCCCACTATTAAGTCTCTATGGTATACCCTAGTTATAATAAGACCTACTAACTACTAGCGCCCTATTACTACTAGCAAGGACTTCTATTTAATATAGATCGATTTATTAGAAACTGCCACGCCTATAGACGCGTAAATGCCCCTAGGGATTGAACTCCTGGGTAGCTATAACCGCTGCTAGTTCCAAAACGCCCTTAGCAATATATTACCATAGACTTTAAGTTATTTCCGAAGGACGCCTACGGCCACAATGCAGCCTTTATAGTGGTTAACCGACTATGCAAGCAATCCGTCTCCCTCCCTTATTTTAAGACTATAACTATAAAGGATATGGCCCGCCTCTATATTAACAATATCTATTGATTCTATGGCGCCCCCAAATTAATTGTCTCTGACTATAGCCCCTAGTTTATATTGGATTTCTAGAATAAACTCTGCCATATCCTTAGGATTAAGATTAAGCTCTCTACTACATTCTACCCTTAGACTGACGGCCAAACCGAGATTATAAACTAATACCTTAACTAGCGACTACGGCCCTTTATAGACTACTATCAGGACAACTAGTCGGAATTACTGCCTATAATAGACTACGCGCAGCTTACACTCCCCTATAACAGTATAGGGATGTCCCCATTCGAACTGCTCTACAGGTATACACCACAAATGTCCTTTAATTGGGATAGGCTTACGGAACCCACTACAGCCCGCGAACGCCTTAGCTATAAAGAGGCCCGGGCATTTACCGAGAGAATGTATAGAGTCTAGGAGACTGCTTAAACAATTATAAAAAAGGCGCAAGAAAAAAAGGAGTCTGATATAAACCAATATTATTACAAGGAAGACTTCCAAGTAGGAGATAAGGTATAGGTGTTAATAAAGAACTAAAAAACCTAGAGGCCGAGCCGCAAGTTAGACCACTAAATAGCTAGCCCATATAAGACTCTTTAAAAGGTAGGACACTCTTTTAAGATTAAGCTACTAGAGTTAATAAGGATCCATCCCATCTTCTCTCTAGACCGGCTACGAAAGGCTACGGATAATCCACTACCTGGATAGTATAATAACCCCCTACCGCCAATCCAGATTGCTGAGGACGAAGAATGGGAAGTTAAAGAAATCCTAGCAGTAAAAAAGGTCCGTAATGTCTTAAAATACCGTGTAAGCTGGGTAGGCCATAATGACGACCTAGAGTGGTACCCCGCATCTGATTTTAAGTACTCCCCCTATAAGCTACGGGACTTCCACCTAGCCCACCCTAACCTCCCTAGACCACTATATAAATTAGACAACTGGATTAAATGCTAGAAAGAAGGGTTAGATAATTATAATAATTTAGACAATAATAGGGAGCTTAGATAACGCCTAAGGGTAGGCTTTTTCAGAAGGGGGGGGTGATGTAATAGTGCTAGAGCGCGTTACCTACCAAATTCTGCCAACCTACAATTGGCTCGCTTACCGCTAGCGCCTTGGCGGCTGCCCCTTTATATATGTTTACTATGGTCCTTGCGACCCCCTTTTTTTCTTCTCCTTAGCTTAGTATCTTCATTAGATAGCAATCCACAAGCTTTAGTTTAGGGGCATTTATACAAGCCGTCACATTTATAGTCCGTGGGGGTGTCTACTGGTTAATTATAGCCGTTTTCTCTGGGTTAGCCTTAATTCTGTCTATACTGATAATAAAACCTAGATACTTTATACGCTTAACACTAAATTCTAACTTCTTAATATTGGCCTGGAGACCAGCCTCGCGGAGCTATTATAGGACTTTATAGATATACTCCTCGTGTTCCAGCTTATTCTTAGAGTAAATTATAATGTTATCTAGGTAGGCCGTATAGAAGTCGTTAAAGTAGTTAAAGAGTATATTATTTATGTACCGCTGGTACGTAGCTGGTCTGTTGGTTAGTCTAAAAGGGAGTACCTTGTATTTATACGTTCTATAATAGGTTTAAAATATAGTAAGCTTTTTAGACCTAGGGTCTATTTTAATTTAATAGAAGGCCTAGCGGATATTAAGCTTTATAAAGACCTGGGCTCTACTTATTTGGGTAAGAGTCTTATTAAGTAAGGGTAGTAGATAGCGGTCCTTGCAGGTTATGTTATTTAGCTTATAGTAGTTAATGCAGAAGCGCAGTCCTCTATTTGGTTTTTTAGCAAAGAGAATAGGCGAGTTAAAAAGGGCTTGGCTAGGCTTAATAAAGCCCTTATTAAGGTTGTTGATAAGGTACTGCTTTATAGCCTGCAATTCGGCAATAGACTGTGGGTAGAGAGGGCTAAAGCTAAAGGTGCTTCCCTTGCCTTAATTGATCTTGATCTTGTAGTTATATAGTTAGTGAGGCGGAAGTATATTTAACGCTGCCTTGGAGAATACGTCCTTGAATTTCTAGTGTTAATTGGGTAGTTTTTGTTCTACTAGTTCCTTATCTATAAGCTCGCTTTCCTGTCCGCTAAGCTTACTTTCCTTTTCCTTAAGCATTTGATTAATTTTGTACAGGCTAGTTGTAAAGGTAATAGTATTAGGCTGAACTAAGTTCTGGTAGAATCCTACAGCGCTAATACAGCAGATATTAACTGGTGGGAGGTCCGTAGGTTTCTTTACGGACGCTTATTAGGCCGTATTTTGTGGTATAGGGTGTATAGTCTTCCTTAGCTTATATTCTATTTTCCATAAGTTATCCTTTCTGTCTATTAGCTTAGTATGGCGTCCAATGTCCCTAGTTTTCCTTTAGGGCTGCGTAGGGCCTAGGTTCTCTGTAGGGGGCTTAGCTAGGTTACTACTAACTTCCTAGGTCTCTGGTGTGGATGGCGTAATATATACAGTCTAGGAGCGGCGTAGTATACGGATCCGTTAAGGATTAAGATATATATCCTTCTTAAAGGCCTGGTCTCTGCGTATAGCATCGGCCTGGTAAATAGTATTAATCTAGGGCCGTATAAGGTTTTCTATTATAATGCTGATTTCTTTTATAAAGGAAGGGGTTAGGGGTAGGGTTTTAGGCTAGATAAGCCGTCTATTCTATACGTTGAGCTATAAGCCTAAATAGGCTAGCTATTTTCTCCCTATAATTATATTGTGGCTCCTAAGGTCCGTAATAAGAAAGGGGACATTATACTGCCTTTGTCTGTCAATATAGAGGTAAATCCGCAAGATAGTTGTAATAGGTGGCCCTATTTGTCTATTATACCCGCGAATAGGAATTAGTTTAGGCAGTTCTTTAAGGGGTGTATTTAAAAAGTCAGCCAGCTTTACGGCACACTAGGTGTCTATTAAGGTAAAGGTATTTGTTCCAGAGTTAGCTAAAGCAGAGGTTAAAACTTAATATCTATTGCGGAATAAGGTATAAGGGATAGTGTAGCTTTTTTTACTAACTAGCTGACCTAGATTAATATATAATATGTCAATCCCTTTTAACCCTAGAGAGGAGTCTTCCTCTAGGGTTCCTTTTTTTCTAACTCTGTACTATCCTCCTGAATTAATAAAACTTTGCCCGTTTTTGCCTTTGTCTGGCAATCCTTTGCAAAGTGGTTTTTCTGGCTATATAAGAAGCAAGCTCCTTAATTGCTAAGGGCCTGTTTACAGGGGTTATTATATGTGGGCCAAGTATGCGCTGGACCCGCAGCAGGACTAGCTGCACGGCTAGCTGCTAAATTAACGGTGGGCTGTATAGCTGGTGCTATAGGAGTTGCAGATTATGCTAGGGTGTTATAGGCCGTTTGTAAAGTGCTTATAGTCTGGTTTAGAGAGTTTCTAGCTTTATACCGCTTAGATTATACCTTAATTTAATAGAGGCCTTAGTTAATAGCTAGGTAGTAGTCTATAAGTACCTTTAGCGTCTATATAGTAGTAAAAACTGGTAGTACGGCGCGCTGTAGGTCTAGGGTAAGCTTGTTAAAGAGGTCTAGCATTAGGTCTTTATAGGGAATTTAGGCTTAGCCAGCTAGGTATAGAAAGCGGGTCTAGAAGGCTAAAAAGGTCTCCGTTGTCTTTATGTTAAGAGCTTTGTAATTAAGGCGGGCGTTCTGTGTCTTAAAGGGGTCCTTGTAAATGGAAGATAGGTAGTTAACTATCTCTTCTTTAGAGAGGAAGGGGTCTGCCGAGTCCTAGGCGTATCGCGGATGTAGATGCGTCTGTGCGTCCCCGCTAGTACGGCCGAAGACGTAGGCTATTTTAGCTTGGGTAGTAGGGAAGTGGTCTATATTAACTTTAAGCTTGTCTTGCAGTTGAAGCTTCCAATTGTTAAATATAGGGTTAGTTCCGTTTGTAAGCAATAGGGGGTCTATAACCTTCGCGGACCGCGATAATGCTAATGCTGTATGTTAGGCTAGGGTCTTAAGGACTATAGCAAGTCTCTAGGTGTCTAATGACTTCTTACTAGGTATAGGGGTGTCTCTAGTTTTAAGCAGCTCTTAAAGCCGTTTAATTTTGGTATTAGCTGCTGCGAGCTCTTCCTGGGGGGTTAAGACGGCGACTGTTTTACTATTGGAGGTATTTACGGGTCCTACAGCAGCTTTGCCGGCTGCTGTATTTCTTGGCATAGTGGTAGGGGTATTAGGTAATTTCCGGTATTTGTTTATTTTCTAGGGGTTCTAGTCCATGCGTGTCCTATTCTTAGGTTTCACGTTCTATTTGTGTTCTTTTAGTTCTTAGGGGTCTGTCCTGTCCTTGTGGTCCTAGTGATGTCCTTAGGGTCCTATTCTGTGTCCTTTATAGATATATTTAAGTTCCTTCTCAGGAAGAAAAAGTAGTTAAGCTTTGGATAATGTTAGCAACTCAGTTAATTGAGGCACGAGCATGGTATAAGGGACGCGCAAGCCTATATAATTGGTAGTCTATAAACGAGGATCCAAAGCTAGAGAAAGGAAGGGAGAAGAATAGCAGCGCCGTGCGAAGTTTTATGCGGTCCTCTAGTCACGTGGACTTACGTGACTCAGCGTCTACCATAACGTCTACTATAATCCACCGTTTTCCACCAGCGCCGTAACAGCTTATACCTATAATTCGCCTTAAATAGTAATGTCCCTATTCCTTTTTGTAGTATTATATTGTATACAAACTGTGTAACTGGTAACAATAATACCCAATTATTCTGCGCATAATTAATATAATGCCTTAGATACTGTTCTAGTGTCTAGTTTAGTCTTTCCGTTTATCCGTCCATCTGCAAATAATACGCTATAGAGGTTGCTGCGCGAACTCCCTATTCTGCCAGAAATACTTCCTAAAATACTACTATAAATCTTGGATCTCTGTCCGACACGATTTTACTTAGTGCTCCGTACCTTGTAAACACTTCCTTTATATAGATTCTAGCGACATCTTCTGCTGATATTTCTTTAGTGCATACTATAAAGTATCCCTACTTTGTTAGCTTATCCACTATTACTAAAATCGCGTTATAATCTTGTCCTATAATAGGATCTTTTAACTTTAGTAATTTAACAATAAAGTCCTATAATATAACCTCCTATAGTCTTCCTGGTATTTTAATAGGTTATAGCCCTCTATATAGCTTATACCTTATCAGTTTATTTCTTTGGCAATCTAGATATTCCTTTATAACTTATCTTACTAATCCCTAGATTCCTTAAATAATGTACTCCTTTTAAAGTCTTAATACTAAGCCTATAGCTCTGTTATGTCCTTGTGTTATTCCCTTGTGGAATTCCCTAATAAACTCCTCTGTAATAGACTTAGGCATATATATTGCTTCTCTGTTTTTGTATTACTCTAAGTCTAGATCCTCTACCTATACTTCTTAGATCTTCTATATCCAATCACTTTCTAGTAATTTGTGGATCTGACTTTCCTTAGTTACTGTAATTTTTGGGTAATTATACCTAATTAATCTATCTTAATCTTTTCGTAACAAAGCTCCTAATGGCTTTTTATTATTTTATAGTTTAGCTTTTCTGCTTAAAGCGTCAGCTTGTGCGTTGTCTGTACCCTTAGTATACTAAATTTTAAAATAATATTCTATAAGCATTTCCGCCCATCTAACCTGTATTTAGTTGAGTTCCTTTATTATTAGGAATCCTATAAGGTTCTTATAATCCATTTTAACCATAAATAGTTTCTCTATACCTTATAAGAATACTCTCTATTCCTTAAGTGCTGTAACTATACCTAGTAACTCCTTGTTATAGATATTATAGTTTAACTCTAGTAGTATTATTTTTTAACTATAGTATGCTACTAGATGCCATGCGTCCTGGTGCTTCTATAGTAAGTATACTCCTAGTGCAAAGTCTAATGCGTTTGTCTTAATAACCATTTCTAACTTTAGTTAATAGATCTTAAGGACTGGTTCTTAGGTAAACAACTCTTTAAGTTTTTAGAACAGCTTCTTTTACTTACTACCCTAAACCTATAGTTCCTCTTTCTTTGTTAGCCTTGTAAACGGCTTAATACTTTTTAACCATTATACTATAAACCTCCTATAGTATTTACAAAACCCTAGAAACGACCTTAACTGCGTAATATTCTCTGGTTCTTGCCAACTTACTATAGCTTTAACTTTCTTTAGGTCCATGCTGATCTTCCTTAGTTTAATAATAAATCCTATAAAATCGGTTTTCCTTATAAAGAACTTGTATTTCTTAATTATTACTAGCATCTATTCTTCCTATAGTCTCTTTAAGACCCATTTAACGTATTCTCTATGTTCTCCCTTATTCTCCAAGTAAATAATAATGTTGTTAAGATATACCATAATAAACTTATCTAGGTGTTTTCCTAACACACTATTAATTCGCTTCTAGAATATTGCTAGTGCGTTTATAAGCCCAAATTATATAACTAATGGCTTATATAGTCCTTCCTTTAACCTAAAGGCTGCTTTTTATTTATTGCCTTCCTTGATCCTAATCTGGTGGTACGCCCATCTCAGATCTATCTTTATAAAGATTTTTGCGTTGCCTATTCTATCTTAGATTTCGCTAATTAAGGGTAAAAGATACCTATCCTTTTTAGTAATACTATTTAACTGTCTATAGTCTATACACATCCTAAGTTTTCCGTTTTTCTTTAGAATAAACAGTACTAGATATTCTGCTAATAACTATAATGATTTAATATATCCCTTACATAAGTTCTCCTAGATAAACTCCTTAAGTGCCACTAACTCTGTTTTAGTAAGCTTATAGATTAAAAAGAACTTTAAACTTATTCCCTCTTCTAATTCTATCTTATGGTCTTATGCTGTATGTTCTGATAGCTTTTCACTTTCTGGTAACCATAACTTCTTACTATACTTATAGTATCTCTTTGGTACATAACTTAAGCCTTACTCAGTCTCTTTATATATCGCTCTAACTTAGTACCATACTAACTTGGCTTATTATCGCATTCTGCGTTATTAAGTATCTTTAATATTAACCTAACCTATAACCCAATTAATCTTTAGATTATACTTCTATAACTAAGGTATTCCTAGTATCGCCTTATCCTGTCCTAATAGTAGGATATTAAAAGACATCTTAACCTGTTTCCCTTTAATAGTTAACTAAATAGGTCCTATTTTAAGATTAATAATACCTTCTCTATAGGCTATCTAATCTTCTAAAATTGTTATAAGTGGATATAGGTGTTTCTTCTGTTTGTATAGTAACCCTATTCTTTCCACTGCCTTTAGTGATATGTGGTTCCTTATTGCTCTACTATCTACTAATACTTCGAACTGTTAATCTTACCATTTAACTTATAAATTTAGGTGTTGCCCTTAAATTTCTTTAAGGGTTTAAGGTTCTAATACTAGTTCCCTCTAGTTCTATACGCCTCCCCTTTTTCTAACTATTGGCTGCTAGATTCTGCTTATACTTAGTCTATCTTAGGCTAATACTTAGTTTGTTTCTTTTTCTCTATATACCATAGATAAGTGTTCTCTAGGCACTTCCACCACTATTATCTATCTAGGTATTCTTCCATAAGGAATCTTCCTGGTTAAAGTATTAAGTCCCCTTAACCCTATACTTTTACTAGGTACTATCTATATATATACTTAGCATTCCTGAACTGCTTTTCCTCTAGTGCCTAATATATTCTTACTAGGTATTTCTAGTTCTTGTCTTTTAGTGCTCTGTGTATATTGCATATATTATTGTCGGTATACTCACTTTATCAACGTGCACGAATATCACTGTATTGTGATACGTATGCGGTGTTGAAGTTGGTAGTTATTGTTGTCTAGAAGTAAGGGGTTGCTCCAAGGTTAGGTTAGCTAGCCTCGCTTCATGGTCTTATAACCACGTCACATGACTAACATTCCGACACTAGAGCAACTCTAAAAAGAAGGCTAATCTATACTCTAAAGTCAAGTTTACTTCTAGACTATTTATAGCGTATACGCAATAGCCAGAGATCCAATTAATACGCAATAGCTTCCACGCTCCTTTTACAGGTCCGTAATTACATAAATAAACTATATAACAAAGTTAAGACGTTGCGTAAGGAAAGAAGGTAAGAAAAACGGGAAGAAAGGGTATATATTATTAACTTAGTTGCTTGGTCAACACGTATACGGGGTAGAATGGGATTTAGGTAGTAGTCCTAGTAGAACTTAACAGGATTTGGTAGACTTAGTAGAATATAGCAGAATGCCATAGATTACCGTTAGGTTGCCATTAGATTGCTATAGATTGCCATCAGACTACCGTCTTATGGTTAGTCTCCAATTGCTAAGTTGGTGGAAATAGGTAGACGTGTGTAAGGTATTACGGGGGTGTTCCGTAATAATAACCCATGTTACGGCTCGTATAAATGCCTTTGGACCAAAGCTTGTAGAATACTGTATTGCAAAGATACTGGGCTAAAGAGAAGAAGAAGAAGAAGAGGAATTGTTAAGGGTAGTAGGTTAATATATCACGAGGCCCGCCAAGGCGCTAGTAGTAAGCGAGCCAATAGCGATTTTCTATCCCGGGGATAGAAAATCCTAATTGGCTGGTTAAATTCAGGGTCCGCAGAATATAGCAGAATTTGGCTAACTTGGCAGAGAATTACGGATATTGCGAATATTGCGGATCTTGCGGATCTTGCGGATGTCGGATATTATGGATATCAGACACTGGTGTCTTAGTAGTGTATTACTTGGCTACATCCTAGGAGCTCTTAGGGCTGCTAAGGGTAGCCTTTAGCTAGGCCTTGGCCACCCCTTATAAGCTCCTTAGGTTTGCAGCCT